>Ga0265297_10001351_pt1 | contig 58541 bp, 53 predicted proteins | sample Munlanlwell13791_FD_192502 | JGI IMG/M metagenome (GOLD analysis project Ga0265297, IMG submission 192502) | Leachate microbial communities from a municipal landfill in Southern Ontario, Canada - Leachate well 137-91 | ecosystem: Engineered > Solid waste > Landfill > Unclassified | place... | reverse complement strand
ATTAGCAAGAGCAGTACTTTTGCTAATTCCGTTATGGGTATGGCAAAAACAGCAGTTGGAGTTGCAACTGGAGCTGCAACTGGAATAGTCACTGGCGGAGCTAGCCTAGCAGCTGGTGGATTGTTAAATCAAATTAGAACTTCAAGGGCCGGTCAGGCTACGGGTAATGCAGTTGGCAGAGGGCTTGAAGCTTTGCATTTAAGAAAAGAAGGGACAACCGCCCAAAATGCAGCAAAACAGATGGAGGAAAAGCAAAAACTTGTTGGCAATTTAGCGGAAGAACGTAAGACAACTCTTGCCACTGGCAGTGCATGGACAAGCGAAGGTGTTAGCAAAAAGGTGGCAGCCATACAAAATAAGGTTGAAAAAGGAAATTTGAAAGATTTGGGAGACACAGAAAAACAGCGTCAATCAATTGCTTATGTTGAAAGCTATCAAAAGAGCCGAGGCGTTAATTCAACAATAAGAAGAGACGCTATTAAATCTAATCCAAACTTAGCGGGTAATCCAACAGAGATAGCTACCGCTGTGAGAAAAATTGCTCCAACAAAAGCAGCAGAATGGAACGAAGATGTTGCAACTCCAGATGTAGCTCTAAACCTTTCAGCTGCTCAAATCAAAGAAATCGGCAATAAAGGATCTCCTGAATTAGTTAATAAGGTCAAGAATTATAAAATTACCACAAATCCATCCGGAGTAGCGGTCTTGGACCAACAAAGCGCCGAAGTTAAAAATTTATTTAATCAAATTACATCTTTACCAATGGGGAGCCCAGAAAGGGCTGCTGCAAGAAAGCGAATTGCTGAATTGCAAAAAAAGCTCGCCAACAATAATAATTTTGCATAATTAATTTAAAATTAAAATTATGGACGATAATAAAATATCTTTTACAATAGACACATCCGATGTGGTTTCTGAAATAATAGAAAAATACAAAATAAAAGATTTTGATGAAACCGTCATAGAAAAATTAGAAAGCGGAGAAGCCATTGTTGTTCCAGGATTTATAATTTTAGAAACTGCAAAAAAAATGTTTACTGGAGAATTAGTTGAAAGCGACGCTTTAAAATCTCTAGTAAATATTTTAGGCATAACAGAAGTAGATTCTCAAAACTTAATCAACGATATAAAAACAAAACTATTGCCGTTTACTCAAAAAGATACAGAAACTAAAAAATTAGAAAATATTGAAACTGTAAAAACGGAAGCTGAAATAAAAACTGATAATACTACAGAAAAGCCGGAAGAAAATACGGATATTTTTCCTGGCCCAAAAAATGGACGCAATAAATTAAAAACAGCAATACCAAGTAAAAAAGAGCCCGCAATCAAAAAATCCCAAACCATAACCGAAGAAGCAAACATTGGCCCAAAAGGACCAGATTCTTATAGAGAGCCTATAAATTAAACTAAAAAGCAAAAAAATAGGGGATGTAAATTCTATTAATAGAATTTACATCCCCTTTATGGTTATTTCTGAGCTTGGTCCTCCAAGTCCTTTACTGTTTTATCCCAATCGACGCCTGAAGATCCTTCTAAATTTTGATCTTTTTCTCCTTTCGACTGATTACCCTTTTGTTTGCCAGGTTTACCGCCAAACATAATACCCGCTCCTCCTCCGCCACCACCAACAGACAAATACTGAAGATTGTTGGGAAGCGGTGTACCGTCAGTACTGCCCATGCGGACGTCGGCAAGAGTTCCTTTTTCCGCAGCGCGATCCCTTTTAGTTTGGTCTTCAGCATAGGCAAATGCCTTGCGAAAACCTCCCTGACTTTCTGATTTGCCACGAAGAGAGGGCTCTTTTTTGATCATTTTCTTGAGAGTCTCAAGATCAATCCCGCACCTATTAGCAACGATGCGTAAAACCCTGCTTCCCACCTCTGCTTCTTTCGCAGCAATAGCTTTTTCGGCCTCAGCTTCCCGCTGAGCCTTATAAGGTGCCAATGTAGTTGCGCGCCAGTTTTCTGGCGGATCAACGCTTTTGAGGTTTGCTGATTTTACCTCAATACCATAGACCTTAAATAACTTTTCGACTATCGAAAGGCCGTTGTTTTCCTTTTGGGTTAAAGCATCCCATAAGTGTTCGTCGATGGTCTTTCTTTTCTGCTCTTGTTTTGTGTCTCGCCCGACAATATCATCATCGTACGAAACCTGAACAAGAGTTTTTCGGAAGCAAGGCATAATTTCCGTATCCATTATTGAATACCAATCGCCTGCCACAAAAAAAGCTTTTTGCAGATCTTGTAAAACAGCTATAACTGCAAAAATGCCAGATAGGGGCAAGCCGTGGCTATCTTCTTCGTCCTTAAACGGAAAAGCATAAGGATAATCGGTGCTTTTAAAACTACCGATATCTTTATCCTTATGAGGCACTGCCAAAGCCTTGCCATCTTGGTCGGTAACGCTCTTATGAAACACCATTTCGCGTTTATAAAGAGTATTAATACCAGGAAGACCAAGCCAGTGTAAACCAGGACCGATTGTCCTATAATACTGACCTCTTTCCAAAATAACCCTTCGCCAGCCTTGCTCAACAATAGTCCATAGAATATTGGCCCTGGCTAGGCCAATAATAATATAATAGCCTGCCAATAATGTTGCGTATGCTTCAAGAAGAGCAATCACAAAAGATAGTGCATAGTCAAACATGTTTTTCTCTCCATATTGTTCGCAAAATGCGATTGTTTAAGGGCAAATTTAGGTTTGGCAACATACCAAAGCTATATATTTATTATATCATAATAACTATACTCTGTCAATAAAATCTCCTAAAAACACTCCGTCATTATAAATCTATTTAATGACGTCCTTTTTGCACCCCCTTAGGTTGTGCGGTATTTCCTTTGATTTCGCGAGCCTTGTTCTCATTAACAGCAAAAATTTTACAAACAAAATTTTTTCCCATTTCCTCCCGCCCTCGGGACTTCTGTCCGCCTCAACGCCTCGGGCGGGGTTTCCTGTAAGGAATTAAAAAAGGCTAAACAAATTGTTCAGCCCTTGGCTTTGTGTTTTAAACAAGGCCATCGTAACTAATTATTTATCAAATTCATCCAATTCTTTTTCAAGCTCTTCATCTGTCATATCCTCCGCTCTTTTTCTAACCTTTCGTGATTGGCCCCATTCTCTTAATTCCTCTAGATTCATATCCTCCGGTCGTTTTGAGCTTCCTCCTTTTGGTCTATTACCTTTTTGACTACTTGTTGTTGAGCCGCCAGAATTACCACTATCTTTAAATAAGCCAATTATAGTTGCTAGCGTAGCCGTTGCTGGGTCAAGTTTTGTACCATCGGCGTTGCTGACACGAATATCCTTAAGCCCACCTCCGGCACGGTCACGCTTGAGCAAATCCCAAGCCCTTTCGAAATCTTCCTTATATCCTCCCTGAGAATTAGGAATACCTCTCAGATTAGGATTTCCGTCAAGTTTTTTACGAAGTTCTTCTTCACTGATATGGGCAAGCATAGCAACTGACCTAAGAATCCGTCCCGCAGTTTCTTGAGTTTCTTTAGTGGCAACTTGTCCTGCCTCCCAATTGGCGAGAGTTGCTTTGCGATACACTTCCGGCGGATCAACGCTAACAGTTTCTAAGGCCAGAATTGTGAGACCATATTTATCTTTTACAGTAAAAACTATACTCGGCTCTCCATTCGGTCCAACTTGATTTAATGTTTTAAAAACATCTGCATCAAGCTGAACTGTATGATCATTAATAATTTGATCATACGTATGTTCAGAGATATACTCACGTACACGTGGAAGAACTCGAGAAACCGAAGCGTCAAACCAATCTTTGACAAGAAATTGTGCCTTGTATGGATTGGTGATCATGGCTGTCATGGTCATCTTTCCACTTAATGGTAATCCATTGCTGTCCGCCATGCTTTCAAACCTCAACCCATACTGATATTGGGTTCCAGTAAGGATAAAATCTATTTTTTTATCACTCCGTTGCTCAAAACTTCCATCGGGAAAAGCCTTCACATACTTCATTGGTCGAGTATAGATTTTGTCAATTCCTAAAGGTTTCAATAAACTCACCCAACGAAGACCACCCAAAAAATCTGGGTATTGAGGTTTTTCGCCTTTTTGTAATTGGACTACTTCACCGTCTTGGTCAAGTTTGTATCCCTTTTTAACAAATAAGGTCTTTACATACCCGTCGAGACGGACAACTGTTTTTGATGTTCCTTCTGCCACACAGGTAAAACAAGACATTAGGTATGGCAAAGACAGGATTGCCACCAAAAACAAAACCGAATCAATCACCTCAAAGAGAGTATTCACAGCTAATCTCCTAAAAAATTGTTAAAAAGCTATGCCTTATTCTGGCAACATGCCAAAATTTGATTTCTAGGCTATATATTTATTATATCATAATAATGGCTGGATGTCAAGCATCATCTAGATTGCTATTCATGTTAATAACTTTTGTTGTTTGCTTGTTTTTTTGTGTGATATAATAACAAAATAGAACAAAATGGAATTTTAAATAACAAATTTTAAATTTTAATTCAAATAAAATTACTAAATTTCAAATAATTTGAACATTAGGTTATTCACTTAAAATTTATAATTTAAAATTATCGTTATGGAACAATATCCTGTACCACAATTCATTGAACAAGAAGGGAAGATTGCTTTTTTCCTTTCTTTCAGACAATTTTTTTATCTGATTGGAGCAGGCGTGATTTGTTTTATACTTTATTACACCCTGCCATTTTTTCTTTTTGTGGTAGTGGGAGGGGCTGTGGTTTTAGCATCAATTGCTTTGTCGTTTGTTATTGTTAATGGAGTCCCCTTATTAACTTTGCTTTTGGGAGCAATTGGTTTTGCAGCCGGCGGGAAAGATTATACTTGGAAGAAAAAAGAATCGCCTTATCCATTTAAAACAGTTAAGAGAGCCGTAATAAAAAAAATAGACCAGGGTCCAGTTTTAAAGGCTCAAGAAAGCCAGCTTAGAAAAACGAGAACAGCAGTGGAATTAAAAACGAAATAATTTAAAATTTAAAATTAACGTATATGGCCGAATCAGCAACACAAGCATTTTTGGAAATTCAAGACATCAGAGAAGGTGTTTTGCTTTTAAAAAATAATTCTATAAGAGGAATCTTAATGGTTTCTTCTATTAACTTTGCGTTAAAATCTGAAGAGGAGCAAACCGCAATTATTTATGCATTCCAAAGCTTTTTAAACTCTTTGGATTTTTCCTGCCAAATTGTAATTCAATCCAGAAACATAAACATCACTCCGTATTTGGACACCTTGAAAGATTTAGAAGAAAGACAGACAAACGAATTGCTTAGAAAACAAACTGCTTCTTATAGAGAGTTTATAAAAAACATGGTGGTGGGGGATGTTGTTATGACAAAAAACTTTTATGTTGTGGTGCCTTATACTTTAATGGAAATTTTTGGAGTTGGGGCAGTTGGAAAACAATATGGAATTTTTCAAAACAAGCAAACTCAAAATCAAGAAATGGATGACGAAAAATTTCAACGATGCAAAACGCAGCTTTGGCAAAGAATGGAGTATTTGGCAATGGGGCTTAGAAGGTGCGGAGTTGAAGCCATGCCATTAACAACTCCCGAATTAATTGAATTATTCTGGTCTATACACCATCCAGACCAAGCCGAAGTTGGATATTATCCTGAAATATTACCTGAATTATTAAAATAATTTTAAATAACAAATTTTAAATTTTAAGTGAAATTTAAAATGTCAAAATATTCAAAACATTTAAAAATTAAAATTAAACAGAATGTCATTTTTAGATAATTTATTGGGAAAAAAAGAAAATAATGTGCTGGAAGAAAAAGTTTTTGAAGAAGAGACATTTGACGTAAGAGACATTATTGCCCCTCCGTATATCGGAGTAATGCAAGACCACATAAAACTGGGCGAAAGATTTGCCAAATCATTTTTTGTTTTTTCTTATCCAAGATATTTAAACACCGGCTGGTTTTCTCCCGTGATTGATTTGGGTACTCCTATGGATATTTCATTTTTTATACATCCTATTTCTTCAGAACTTATTTTAAAAAAGTTGAGAAAAAAAGTTACCGAAGTTTCTTCTGAAATTTTAGAGAGAGAAGAAAAAGGATTAATCAGAGACCCGTCTCTTGAAACAGGATTTAAAGACATTGAAAACTTGAGAGACAAGTTAATGACTGCTCAAGAAAAAATGTTTAGGTTTGGGGTTTATATCACAATTTATGAAAAGTCAGAAAAAGAGTTGCGTGACACAGAGCTAACCTTAAGATCTATTTTTGAATCAAGATTAATTTACATAAAGCCGGCTTTGTTCAAACAAAAAGAAGGATTTATTTCGTGCAGTCCTTATGGGTTAGACTTGATAGAAGTTTCCACTCCAATGGACACAGAACCTCTTTCAACCTCTTTTCCATTTATGTCTTTTGACCTAAGCTCCAACGAAGGAATTTTGTATGGCATAAACAGGCACAACAATTCTTTGGTTTTGTTTGATAGATTCAGTTTGGAAAACGCCAATATGGTTGTTTTCGCAAAATCTGGTTCTGGAAAATCCTTTGCAGTTAAATTGGAAATTTTAAGATATTTGATGCAGGGAATTGATGTAATTGTAATTGACCCAGAAAACGAATATGAGTTTTTATCAGATGCTGTTGGCGGATCATTTTTAAAAATTTCTTTAACCTCGCAAAATCATTTAAATCCTTTTGATTTGCCTATACCCGGCCCAGACGACAACCCGGAAGACGTTTTAAGATCTAACGTTATAAACTTGGTTGGATTATTAAGAATAATGCTTGGCGGATTAAGTGCCGAAGAGGATAGTATTTTGGACGAGGCATTAACGCAAACATACGCTATAAGAGACATCACACCTCAGTCAGATCCTAAAACTTGGCAGAATAACACGCCGCTAATGTCTGACTTTCAAGAAGTTTTGGAAAGCATGACCGGAACAGAGTCCTTGGTAAATAGGCTTAAAAAATATACCAAAGGAACATTCTCAGATTTCTTTAATAACCAGTCTAATATTACTTTAGATAAAAGTTTTGTTGTTTTTGGAATTAGGGATATGGAAGACTCCTTGAGGCCAATCGCTTTATATATTGTTATGCGATATGTTTGGAACATGGTAAGGTCTCAATTAAAAAAGAGAATTCTGGTAATTGATGAAGCCTGGTGGCTAATGCAGTCAGAAGACGGGGCTTCGTTTCTTTTTGGATTGGTTAAAAGAGGAAGAAAATATTGGCTGGGAGTTTCGACAATCACCCAAGACGTAGCAGATTTTATGAAGTCAGACTATGGCAGGGCTATTGTTACAAACTCGTCTTTGCAATTTTTAATGAAACAGTCTCCCGCAACAATTGATGTTGTACAAAAAACTTTTAACTTAACAGAGCAGGAAAAATATTTATTACTTGAAGCAGCTGTCGGAGAAGGATTATTTTTTGCTGGCAAAAAACACGTGGCTCTTTCTGTTGTTGCCAGCCAAACAGAAAATGAAATTATCACAACCTCGCCGGAGGAAGTTGTAAGAATCAGAGAAGAACGAAAAAATTTAAATCCCTAACAAACAAAATACTCAATGAATTTCTGGAAAAAAAATAAAATCACCAAGTTTTTTTTGCTGTCTTTTTTTCTGGCAACTATTCTCGCCAGTGCTAGTTCTGTCCAGGCTCTTGAAATTCAATATCCAGAAATTTTTGGAGTGTCTATTGGCTCTTCATTGCCAGAATATGCCAGATATTTTTTTAACATAGGAGTATTTATCGGCGTATTTTTAGCCGTAATTGCTATTGCTTTTGGAGGGGTTTATTATTTAATCGATTTTGCCAGGGGCAGGTTTGCCAATGAAGGAAAGGAATGGATAAAGGCTGGCATTGCTGGATTGCTTTTAACAACCTGCGCTTATTTAATTGCTTATACTATTAATCCGTATTTAGTTCTTTTTGACCTAAAAGGGTTGGCTCCTTTAACTTATATCGCTAATATTTTAAATCCTACTCCCGCAAATAATTTACAAATTGATATTTATGACGAGATACCAATTGGAACTTTAACCGAAAACTTAGTATCTCGCGCAATTAGCTGCTATGACTACGACAGTAATGGAGACCCAATAGATGGAGAAGTTATAACAACAGACAGCGGACAAAAAATAGTTGGGCCGACTTATTTAGAACATGACAGAGTGGATTGTGTTTTAAAGTTGGGACAAGCTGCGGAAAACAAGGCTGAGCTTTTTAAAAAACTTTCTGATGAAATTATAAAACTAATGAATGCTTGCAGTTGCGGAACAATAACTTCTTCAAGTAGCTCGAGTTCATCAAGTTCATCTAGCAGTTCTAGCAGTGGCGGAAGTTCTTCTTCCAGCTCGTCTGGCGGTTCAAGCAGCTCATCTTCCAGCGGAGGATCTGGCTATAATAATGAAGATGTTTATTACGCGCTATTAACTGCCAACACCAGTAATGGATATTGTATAAATAAAACTTGTTCATCAAAAAAAGATACAAAGGGCCAGACTGCTGATTGTAAATATACAAAAGGGACCTGTAACCAGTCAACAATGCAAAACGTTGGAAAAACCTCCGCATGTTCTGACACTTGTTCAAACAAGGCGTGTGTTTGCAGTGCAACAACATGCGACCGATGCCCAACCGGCTACAAAGATAAAATAGATCACGGCCCAATATGCTTGCCTTATTTATGCGGCGAAACCGGCAGTTTAACTGCATCTAAAAATTCAAAGTGCGGCGTTACAGAAAAAAGTTTTGCGGGCATGGACGAATTTAAATCTCAATTTTCAAATAGCTACGAGCTTATAAAAAAATATGTTGAAATACAGCCTGCACCAATAGTGGCAGGGAAAGAAATAACAGTTATACAAACTGGCAACTGCGATGTTTGTAATATACAATGTTCAACCTGTATTGTGGGCGATAAAAATTATTCCGAATGTTTAACTAAAAAAACAAACTGCGAAAAAGAGTTGTCTGCCTGCCAAAATAAACGAAAGAAATGTTTAATAGAGAGCAGTCCATGGTATAAACTTAGGCTCATAGATCAACTAACATATTTACAAGGTAAAATGCTAGAAATAAAAGAATCTGTCAGAACAGATTTAAATAACCTGCAAGATGCCGAAACTGATTTGGGAAAATGTTATTTAGCAGATTCTTATGTAGACTTTTTAAAAACCTATGAATCAACAGACAAAGATAAAAAAACTATTGTAATTCAGCAAAGCTATTGGGATCAAGGGGCAAAAAAATTGATTAATCCTGCAAAGTATTGCGAAGGATTCCAGTATAATAATTCTACTTGCTACAGCCAGTGCCAAAAAATCTGCCCAGGGAATCAATCCAGTGATTTTAATTGTTATGCTTCGGCAAAAGATTGCAGCGGTGAAAAAGATGAAGACAAAAAAACAGCTTGCTTAAAAGAACAAGCTACTCAACTTAATAATTGTTTTTACAATCGCAGCTGCACGCAAGGAGCAAGTTCGTTTTCAACTTTTAAGGAATGTTTTTCAACTTGTCAGCAAAAATGTTTGGAAAGCTGCGACGCATTATGCTCGGCTGACGAAAAGGTTAGCTGTCAAAAAAAATGCAACGACAATTCAAAATGTGTTTTAGAAAACACAGGAACCTGTTTAGTAGATTTTGATAAACTTAGTGACTGCGCTAAAAATAATAGCGTTTTAGAATTGCAACAAAAATGTGCTGAATCTGCAGCCAGGTGCCAATATTGTTCTGACCAATATAATGGATATGCGGATTGTTTAAAATATCCTTATTCTTTGCAGGGCAAATATTCAACTTCTTATATTTATCAAAATCCTAATATTCAAATTTGTACAAGTCCAACCAAATCCATAACACTATCGTCTGGAAAAACAGATTGCATAACTTTGTATCCCGAAACTACAAAATGCCCCGACAGTTCAAAATGCCCCGAATGTCCGTGCGATATTATAACTCAGACATCAAGCAGCTCAAGCTCTTCTGGCGGTTCTAGTAGTGGCGGAAGCTCTTCTTCCAGCTCGTCTAGCAGCTCATCAAGTAGCTCATCAAGCTCTAGTAGTTCATCTAGTAGCTCAAGTTCTTCTAGCGGAGGCAGCTCTAGTTCTAGTAGCTCTGGCAGTTCATCTGGCAGCGGTGGATCTACAGTTTTAGAATACAGAGTTTGTAGCGGGGACTGTGATAAATTTTCTTATAATGACGACCCTTTAACTTTTTACTGCAAACAAACATGGTGGACAAAAGACGCTGCCAAAAAAGAAACTGCAGTAGGGGAGGAAAAAATTTGTTCAAAGTCCAGAGAAGTTCCGGTTGGGCAAACTGTTGACGACTCAGAAGCCTGGGGACAAACTTTTATGGATAACATTGATAGTCTTTCAAAAAAAATTCAGTCCATGGTTGATTACGTTAAAAAAATTGGAGAAGAAACAAATTATTGCCAGTGCAACAGTAAGTGTGACACAGCTGGAACCGAGCCAACTTGTAAAGTATCCTGTGCTTTTCAAGAATCTAAAACAACTACAACTGACAGTAATGGAATCCAAACAACAACTTATAACTGCTCATGTCAAAGACAGGGGTGTAGCGGAAATCCATGTCAAAAAATAATCAATCTATTGCAGGGAAAAAAATCTACTGTTGACTGTCAAAAAGGAGTGGAATACAAAGGCATCGAATATTATAAAACGCAAATAACCGATGCAATAAAAACTTTTTCTAATTTTGTAATTTATCAAACAAGAAGCGACATCGTTAAAGAATTAAGCTATTCCAGAAAAGAAAGCAATCAATGCAGCACAACTCAAAATAACTATGGCGCTACTGTCGAACTTTTAAGCTGTACAAGAGTGGAGGACGAAATTATTTCTCCAATTGTAAACGAATACAACGAAGTCATTTTAAACAAACAAACCACCGCCTCTTATTGTTATGGAAAAGAACTTGGAAAAGTAACTGGAGCCTCAACATCATTAATGGATAATTGGTTCTGTTGTGAAAACAGAGAAAAAGAATCACAGTAAAATAACAAGCTATCAAAAATAACAAATTTTCAATATATGAAAAATTTTTTAAACAAACGTTTTCTTTTTACTTTTTTTATTCTTTTATTATTTTTTTCCTATGCTTCTTTCGCACTGGCTGCTTTAGAGGTATCAGATTATCCAAAAATTCCAGGACTCCCAAATCTTACAACTAACAGCGATTTAGGTGACTATGTTGGATATATATTTGGAATAATCACATATATAGCAGGGGCTATTGCTGTAATTTCTTTTGCAGTAGGGGGTATACAATTAATAATGTCTGCTTCAAGTCCTTCTCTGGCTGGTGAAGCAAAAGAAAGAATGAAGGGGTCTATTCTAGGCTTAATTTTAACGCTGTCTGCAGTTGTAATTTTAAAAACTATAAACCCAGCCATTGTAAATACAACATTGACGGCGCTACCTGGAGTTGATGGAATTTATTACACAAATGGGACAAGCGATAAAGCAGCCCCAGAATCAGCAGATACTTCAAGTATACCAGAAGGATATAAAACATTAGTGTACAGATGTAGCAACTCTGATATTGCTCCCAAGTTATTAGTTTGGGTTTTTGCTAACAAAAGCTTGGATTATAGCGGTGGAGCAAGCACCTTAAGAATAACCTGTGGCGGGACTGTGCCATTTGGCAGTGCTGGATCTTTTAAAACAGCTTATGAAACCCCTGGCATTTATTTTTGCATGGATGGATGCAATGGAGATATGTGCCAAGGCTATATGTCGGGAGCTAATACATCGCTACAGGAAGAACTTGGCACTCCCTTTAAGGGAAACCTTAAGGGCGTAAGAATTGTAAATAATATAGTTAATCCAGATGAATATTATGGAGTAATTTTTCACAAAGAAATTGGCGTGGCAAACGGCGGAGAATGTACGGCTCCTATTATTTCTACTAAAAGCACCTCGTGCCAAACTGTTAATGTTTCTGCTTTTTCTGCTGATATTTTTCAGTGGAATAAAAACGATCCCGATTCATCTGGCGATGGAATAACTTTTTACAGCGAGCCTTACGGCTGGAATGCCGATGTTCAATCCGGCCAAGCTGATATTACAAAAGAGGAAATTAAAAAAGCTGGCAATAATCTTTTTGTAGAAAATGCGGATATAATAGAATTTGACTATTCTTATGTGGAAAGCGAGGAGGCATTATTTTGCGATGGAAATTACCCGTCTTGCAACAGTACGGCAGAAAAAGATAAAAGTAGCGTTGCCGAGGGAAAGTGTTGTCCTTGTATAAACCTTCAGGATTGCTTGGGTTCTATACAAATAAAAGGCGATTATCTTGTGGGTTTATATAGCTATATAAAAGACGAAAAGGGAAATAAAACAAATCGCCTGTACTGCCAAACCGCTGACGACGATATTGAAACTTTGGACGCATACGAATATGTGCAGCCAGGCAGCGACATTGAGTACGTTAATATAATTCCAGTTAAATATTAAACTTGTGCTAAACAAAAAAAATAAACTATTTCTTTTATCATTGTTTATTTTTCTGTTTGTTTTAAACAGCTCTTTTGCGCTGGCTGCTTTTGAAGTCTCAGATTATCCCAAAATACCTGGAGTTAAAAGTCCAATAGAGGGAAGTTTGGAAACATATATCGGATATCTTTTTGGAGTTGCGGCCTATATGGCCGGAGCTATTGCTGTGATTGCTTTTGCTATCGGAGCGGTGCAATTAATAATGTCTGCAGCAAATCCGGCTTTGGCAAGCGACGCAAAGGGCAAAATGAAAAATGCGGTTTTAGGATTAATTTTATCTGTTGCTGCTGTTGTAATTTTACAGACAATAAACCCTGCGATTGTAACCATTAATACAACTCCACTGCCGGAAACAGATGGTTTATTTTATACAAACGGCTCAAGCTACAAATCAGCTCCTGCCTCGGAAGCAAATACGGCAAATATAACGAGCGGATACAAACAACTATTTTATAGGTGCTCAACAGGTTCGGTGCTTTTGATTTGGAAATTTCCCAAAACAAATTTTGAGGGAAATGATGACAATTATGGTGGAGTAACCGTTGTAAGAAAAAAATGCGGAGAATCAGAAAGCTTATCTGGCTTTGGGTCTTTTAAAACAGCTTATGAAACCCCTGGCATCTATTACTGTATGGACGGATGTAGCGGAGATATGTGTAAGGGATATATGTCGGAAGCTAATTTATCAAGCGGAATATTGCCAGACCCGTTTAAGGGGAACCTTAACTCTATAAGAATTGTCAACGATTTACCCGGAGATAATTATTACGGAGTTATTTTCCATGGCAAAGACGACCCTACGGCCGCGGGAAGTTGTTCAGACCCGCTGTTTTCTATGTATGCAAACAAAGAAATAGAATGTTTTAATAATATTTCTGTTTCGTCATCCTCTACAATTTTTTACTGGAATCACAAAGATTATAAATCATCCGGCCAAGGCATAGATTTTTATAGTGACCCCTTTGGCTGGGGAAAAGGAGCGAGAGCTGGCAAATATTCTTTAAGCACTGATGCAATTAAAAGCTATTGGATAGGTCAAGCGTCAAGCCTGGCATTTAGTTATACTGGCATAGTAAGGCCTAGCGGGTATAAACAATTATATCAAAATTTTCAACAACGTTCGGGATCCATAAATGTCAAAGGGAATTACCTGGTTGCTTTATGGGCTGGATCTTCTTGCCAGGTATTTTTTAAGGATGTTGTTAATTTAAAAAGCACAGAGCTTACAGCGTCAGGGGCCAGTATAGAAAAAATAAATGTTATACCGGTTAAATAATAAATATGGCAAACAAAAACTTAAAATTTATTTTCTTCTGGTTATTAATTTTAATTGTTTTTGTTTTGCCTTTAAAAATATTTGCCGTTGAACTGGAGGTAGCAGAATATCCAAAAACAATAACCGGCTCAACTGTAACCAGTCAGTCAAACTTAGCTCAGTATTTAAAATATGTTTTTGATTTTGGAATGTCCATTGGGCTTTCACTTGTCTTTTTAACTCTAGTTACAGCTGGAATATTTTATTTTGCAGCTCCCGCGTCACCCAAAGCTTTAGAGTTTGCCAAAGACAGAATTTCTGGGGCAATCTCCGGGTTGCTTATTTTACTTTTAACATATTTAATTATAACAACAATTAATCCTTGGCTTTCTGTTTTTAAAATGGGGGAATTAGAAAGCGTAAATATCCCAGCTCCTAGTACAGAGGCATATGGCGTTAATTTTTATAATTCTAAAGACTGCTCTAACGTAAATGCAACGTACACCAACAATATTTCTGATTTGGGAGATTTAAAAAATAAAACAAACTCTATCCAAATTTCTCAAAATGCCAATGGGGATATTTACTATATTTCTGTTTTATATGACAACATTAATTTTTGGGGAAAGTGCCAATATATAAATCCAAACACTGGGTGCCAGACTGTTAATGTTTCTGCTGCTTCAGCGTCTATTTACACTTACGACTTTTCTCCAAGTGGCAATGGCGTGTATTTGTACCGCAAGTCTTTTAACGAAGTTTCTGGAAAAGAGGAAAATAAAGATAATGGAGGATATTTAAGAATAACCAACACACAAATTGAAAATAAGGGCAGCGGAGCCTTGTATCGCAGAGAACTTAGCAGTTTAAGTTTTACTGGGGAAGGCGGGGACTGCACTGTGCCAATGGCAGAAAGGGATTGCGTTAAGTGGAGCGACACTGGGAAATGTTTAACATATAAATGCCCAACTTTAGATAAAGAAAATATTACATCCATTAAAATAGATGGTAATTATCTTGTTTTGCTGATTTATATAAACCCGCTAGATAAGGGAGCTTATTCTTACTGCCAGGCGTTTCCAACTAATGGCGACACAAATAAAGATGGACCTCAACAAATAAAATGGGACGCCATTAGAAGTTCGGGTTATGAGCCAAACTATATATTAATTATTCCGGTGCAACAAAAATAGACCCAGATAACAAAAAAAATCGGCTAATCAGCCGATTTTGATTTACATTTTTTGTCTAAAATTTTAGCGGGGCTTGATGACCACATACCTGTCTAATCCATCGCCACGACTCTCTGTAACAACATCTTGCCTTTGAGCAAGCTCTGCATGAATAATTCTTCTTTCGTAGGCCGACATAGGCATTAAAACTTTCTCACTTTTAGTTATGGCAACTTCGTTTGCTAAGTCTTTGGCAATATCTTTTAGGTATTCTGTTTTTTTCTTTTTATAATCGTTTATGTCTAAATTTAAATAAAATATTTTTTGCAATTTTTTATTTAAAATTATTTTTAAAATTCTTTGAACTTCAAAAAGAGTTTGCCCCTTTTCGCCAATTAAAATTTGGGGCTCACTTAATTTTACATCTAGCTCAACAAGTTCTTTGGCATCTGCACCATCTTCTAATTCGTTTTTTTTATTTTCACTTTCAGCAGAGATTTTTGCATCAACCTTAAGAGGTTCAACTGTTGCTGTTTGAAAAAATTTAAAAACTGTTTCTTTAATTTTTTGAAGGTCGTTTTGATCTAACATTTTATTTTTACCTGATCAAATAAAATCTCTCAGATTTTAATTTTGCTCTGCAAAATTATTTGATCGGGTGAATTTTTAAGTGTTCTTTATTTTTTTAAGGATGAAATATTGTTGGACTGTGGAAAATATTCCTCCGACTATCCAATAAAGTCCTAAGGCAGATGGCAGCGTTAAAAGTATTATTACGGTGAATATCGGTAAAAAATAGGTTGTTTGAAACTGCATAGCCTTTGCAAAGTCTGCATTTTTGTCCGTGCTCGATGTTTTTACGCTTGGCATTAACATTTTTGTCTGAAAATACTGACAAATCCCGGCTATGATGGCAAAATACAAATTAGACTTTGAAAGATCAATTATGTTTAAAAAAGAGACATTTATAACCCCTGGATTTAAAACAAAGCTATATAAGTTAACAAGCTCGCTGGAATTTAACCCATTTCTAAAAACAGAATAAAGGGCTATCAATATTGGCAATTGTATTAAGGCTAAAAATATTGAGCCGAACGGATTTATTTTGTTGGTTTTGTAAATTTCTAAAACTTCTTTTGCCTGCCTTTCTTTGTCGTTTTTATATTTGTCTTGTATATCTTTTATTTTGGGCTGCAAATCCTGAAGATTTTTTTGCGACTTAACGGATTTTATTGATAGGGGAACAAGCAATGTCTTTATAATTATTGTTAAAGATATGACGGCTATGCCAAAATCATGTCCTGGAATAAAATTGTATAATAATATGAGGGAATTAAATAATGGCTTGTATAATATAATATTAAAAAAATCCATAATTGCTATTTAAATTTTAATCTCCTATATTATTTTTTTAAGGAGCTTGGCTGTTTCTTCTTTTATTTCTGCAAAGCTTTTTTCCTTTATTGCAGGGAGCGCTACAAAAATAACATCCATTCCTTTCTCGGTTTCTTTTTTAAATTCTTTAACCGATTCTGATAATCTGCGCCTAACCTTATTTCTAATAACAGCTTTTGGCGAAACTTTTTTGCTCACCATAAAAGCAAATCTATTGGTTTTTAAACTGTTTTGTATAAATTTTAAAATAAAAAAAACACTTTTGGCGCTTTTTCCATTTTTAAAAATATAATCAAAGTCGTTTTTTTTGCTTATTTTGTTATTTTTAACTAACATTATAAGGCTATTTTTGCACGGCCCTTTCTTCGTCTGTTTTGCATAACCTGCTTTCCTGTTTTGGTTTTTTTTCTTTTTAAAAAACCGTGGGTTCTTGCTCTTTTTTTCTTTTTTGGTTTATATGTAAAGCTCATAATATTTGTGTATTGATTTTAATTTTTTGATTATTATAATATAGTTAGTATAGTTGAAAAACCGATTTTCGTCAATTACCATAAAATATTCTTTTCATTGTGCGTCTGTGTTAAAATAAACAACACAAGTTATCCACATGTTAATAACATGTGTATATATTTTGGTTTCATTTGACAAGCAGCCAATAAAAGTGAAAAATATAGTATTAAAGAAATAATCTTATTATAATTATGAATAACATAGAGCTTTGGCAGTCAGTGCTGGCACAAATGCAATTCCATATCTCTAAGGCAAATTTTGCTACGTGGTTTCAGAACACGGAGATTATTTCTAAAGAAAATGAAAAGGTAACAATTTCTGTGCCAAATGCTTTTTCAAAAGAATGGCTAAGCAATAAGTATAATAAGTTAATTTTAAAAATATTACACGGCGTAGATGAGTCTATAAAAGACTTGGATTTTGTAATAAAACCCCAGCCAACAAAAAATTCAAATATAAAGCCAGCCCAGGAGTTGGAAAAGTCCGACGACAGCCAATTAAAGTTTGACGAATTCAAAATAAACAAAGACACCAATCTTAATCCCCGCTACACTTTTGATAATTTTGTGGTTGGTTCTTTTAACGAGCTAGCTCACGCAGCAGCCCTTGCTGTCGCTGACAACCCAGGATTTAATTACAACCCTCTTTTTATCTACGGCGGTACCGGACTTGGAAAAACGCACTTAATAGAAGCTATTGGAAATAAAATAGCTGGGGGAGAGCTAAAAAAGAAAAAAGTAAGATATATTTCTTCTGAAAAATTAGTTGCTGGTATTGTTTCCGCCATCAGAACAAATAGCATGGAAGCCTTTAAAGCAAGCTTGGCACCAATAGATGTTTTAATTTTAGACGATATCCAATTTATAGCTGGAAAAACTAAAAGCCAAGAAGAGTTTTTTCATGTTTTTAACTCTCTTTATGAGAAGAACAAACAGATTATTCTTTCTTCCGACAGGCCGCCAAATGCAATCCCAGAGTTAGAAGACAGGCTAAGGTCAAGATTTGAAGGCGGAATGATAGCCGATGTCAGTTTGCCTGACTATGAAACCAGATTAGTTATTTTAAAAACAAAATTGCAGGAAAAGGGGGTAGATCTTCCAGAGGAAATTTTAGAATATATTGCCACAAATGTTAAAAAAAATATAAGAGAATTAGAAGGGGCTTTAAATAAGATATTAGTCTGTCAAAAACTAAACCAGCCATTAAATATTGAATCTGTTAAAAAACTATTGAGCGGATTTATTTTTTCTCCGTTTGATGTTGCCAACTACAAAAAAATTATAGAAACTGTTGCTAAATTTTACAATTTAGAAGAAAAAAACTTGTTTGACCCAACCAGAAAAAAGGAGATTGTAAAACCGAGGCAAATTGCTATGTTCTTATTAAGAAAAGAACTTAAATATTCTTTTCCTGCTATTGCCAGAAAGTTTGGAGGAAAAGATCACACAACTGCAATTTATGCTTACAAAAAAATTCTCCAAGAAAATGAAGAAAACAATAAATTAACAGAAGAGTTGAATCTAATAAAACAGAGGATATATAGTGGATAAATATAGTTAAAAAAGTCTTAAAATATGTTACCAACTTTACCCCTTTAAAAACTTACACAATTTTATACTTTTTATCCATTTAGTTTATCCACATTTTTTCCACAAAAATAATAAGAACAATTTTAAAATTTTTACGACCATTTTTACATTTTAAAATAAGAAAATTTCAAACACCAATAACAACAATCTAATATATATAATATATTATTTAATTAACTAAAAATATGAAAATAGAAGTTCTAAAAGAAAATTTTAAAAACAGCCTAAACGTTGTGGAAAAAATTGTGAGCAAGAGTTTATCATTGCCTATTTTGGACAATGTTTTAATAAGCACAGAAGATAATTTTTTGAATTTAAGTTCAACTAATTTAGAAACAGCTATTAAAATCTGGATTTTAGCTAAAATTGTGAAAAAGGGAAAGGTTGTTGTTCCAGCTAAATTTTTATCAAGCTTTGTATCTTCTCTACCAAACGAAAAAATTATATTAGAAGAGAAAAATCAGGGATTATATATAGAGTGCAGAAATTATAAAACCAATGTCCAGGGATTTAATCCAGAAGAATTTCCTTTAATACCAGAATTCAAAGATTGTGAATATTTGGAAATTGATAATAAAAAATTATGCCAAGGATTGTCTCAGGTAGCAGACATATCTGCAATATCGCAATCCAGGCCGGAAATCTCTGGAATTTATTTTTACTTTTCTAAAAATACAGTTAAGATTGTTGCGACAGATAGTTTTAGGTTAGCGGAAAAAAATATAACATTGGAGAGCCCTGTTAAAAAAGATATTTCTTTTATTCTTCCGCAAAAACCAGCCAAAGAAATTTTAAATATTTTAGAAGACAAAGAAGGTAATACAAAAATATACATATTGCCAAATCAGGTGATGTTTGAATTCCCTATGAAAGAATTTACTCATCCTCAGGTGCAAATTATATCCAGGCTTATAGAAGGGGAATACCCAAATTATCAAGAAATTATTCCAAGCAAATTTAAAACGCAAATTTTACTGAAAAGAGATGAGTTTTTAGACCAGATTAAAACAGCATCGCTTTTTGCAGGAAAACTTAATGAAGTAAAAGTTAAGATAGAAGATAAAAATAAAGAAGTCCAAATTTTTGCTCAAGATCCTGACATCGGGCAAAGCCAATCAAGTATATCAGCAAGAATAGAGGGAGACCCAATAGAAATATCTTTTAACCATAAGTTTTTGATAGATGGATTGCTAAAAATGAAAAGCTCGGAAGTTTCTTTTGAAATAAGTAAAGAGGAAGGAGCTTGTGTTTTGAAACCAGTAGGAGACACAAGCTATATCTACGTAGTTATGCCTATTAGATCTAACTAATCTCAATTAAATAAAAACGCCCCTTTAATCTAGGGGCGTTTTTTAATGATTAGTATTTTTTGTTTTGTATCAGCCAATTATTAATGCCTATTTGCCATAAAGCATATTGTGAATCTTGGGCAGGGTTTGTTGGTTGAGGTCCCAATGGGTTATTTTTATCGATATAGTATAAAATAGTGTTTGTATCATCTGCTGGCAGTGTTCCTAATAAAGCCGCGCTTCTGTCTGTTATTGGATCTGGCGGAGTAAAGTTTTCGGCTGGGTTAGACGATAATATTTTTTGCATTATTTTATTCCATATGGGAGCTGCGATTCCAACTCCTTCGTCGTTAGTTGGAGTGTTATCATTATTTCCAGTCCATACACCAACAGCAGCAAATGGCGTATATCCCATTGTCCAGCCGTCAACAAAATTTTGTGTTGTACCGGTTTTTGCTGCTATCTGATAACCAGGAATATATAATGGCGAATTTGCCCCAAAAATTGGAGTTCTCGCATTATTATCCGATAAAATATTGGTAACTTGCCTGGCAACTTGTGTATCTAAAACTTTTGTGGACTGCTCCTTGTTTTCTTCAACAATATTGCCTTCGCTGTCTTCTATTTTTAATATACTGACAGGAGGGGTATAATTTCCTTCAGCTGCAAAAACACCATAAGCAGAAGTCATCTCTAATAAATTTACATCTCCTCCACCCAACACCAAGGAAAGCCCATAGTTACTGGTATCGGTAAGTGTTGTGATGCCAAAGTCTCTTGCTGTTTGCAGTGTTTCTGGAATACCTGCTAAATAAAGAACCTTTACGGCAGGTATGTTTAATGAACAGCCCAAGGCTGTTCGCAGTGTGACTGGGCCCCTGTTTCTCCCATCATAATCTTGTGGATTATAACATACAGCTCCAGTATCGTCGCCATTAGGATTGCAAGTAGGATTAAACTCTGTTTTTACGTCCCATAACACCGTATTTGCGGTGTAACCCTTCTTAAAGGCTGTTGCATAGGCAAAGGGCTTAAAAGACGAACCTGGCTGCCTTTGACCCATTGTAGCGACATCGTATTTTGGTTCAAACAAACAAGTTTGATCAGCGCTCTCGTCACACCCTGTAGGATAAGACTTAGCAAAATAATTTTTTGAGCCAATTAAGGTCAAAATTTCTCCATTTTTAGGATTAATAATAACCAGAGCCGCGTTATATGCATTTTTAGCTATATTTACCTGGTCGGCTTCCTTTATGGTTTTTTCTGCGTATTCCTGAAGTTCATAATCCAAACTAGTATAAACCCTTAATCCTTTTTCTTTTAAATAATCTTCTCCGTATTTATTGTCTAGATATTTTTTAACATACAAAACAAAATCAGGGGCTTTGATAGCAATAGTTGACTCTGCAAAATTTAGCTTTTCGTTTTTTGCGCTTTTAAGTTCTTCTTCTGTAATATATCCCAATTTTTGCATTTTTTCTAAGATAATATCTTTTCTTGCCAACAATTCTTCTTTATGAGAACCATAAGGAGAATAATAGCTCGGGCCAGGCAATATGGCAGTAAGAAGCGCAGATTCTGCAATAGAAAGATCAGAGGCTGGCTTATTAAAATAAGTTTGGCTGGCAGCTTCAGCTCCATAAGCATTTTCTCCAAATGGAACCTGGTTTAAATACCAATCAAAAATTTGATCTTTCGAATATTTGGCTTCTAATTCTATGCTTAAAACTGCTTCTCTAATTTTTCTTGAGATACTTTTTTGCCCGGTTAAATAAACAGACCTAACCAGCTGTTGAGTTATTGTTGACCCTCCCTGGCTTTTAGACTGTTGTTTTATATCAACCCAAACCGCTCGCAATATTCCTAATATATCTACACCACCATGTTGATAAAATCTAGCATCTTCAGAGGCCAAAACAGCATGTTTTAAGTTGTCAGAAATTTTATCGAAAGAAACTATTTCTCTTTTTTCTTCTCCATAAATATCATATAAAAGAACCTTTCCCGTTCTGTCGTAAATTTTAGTAGACTGTATAAATGGAGTTTCTGTAAATTTTTCTGGCTGTGGCAAGTCCCAAACGTAATAAATAATCAGCAATAAAACCCCAGCGCCACCGGCCAAACATAAAAAAAACAGATACCTTAAAGCGGTATAAACTGTTTTCCAATTCTTATATTTTTTAAGGTTTTCAAACATTAAAGTTAAATTGAATAATATTTTATTCATTATAGTCACAAATTTGACAAAAAAGCAATTTAAAAGAGCAAACAAAAACTGCGTTTTAACACAGCTTTGTTTATTTGATTTTAATTATTCGTCTTCTGCTTCTGCGTCATCCGCGTCTAAATCATCATCTTCTGCGTCATCGTCTTCTTCTGTATCGTCATCCCAATTATTATCTTCATCAAAATCATCGTCGCCGTTAATTAGTCTAGTTAAAAATTCCTCTTCCATTTTTTTTAACTTATTTTTTTACAACAAACTCAGTTATTTTCTGGGTTTCTTTTAAAAAGATAAGTTTAATTTTATTTTTACTTTTAAGTAATCTGTTGTATTTATATCTAATTATATTTTTTAAAACAATATTGTCAAGCCTTTACTTTTCCACATATTGATATGGCAAAATGAAGCTAAATTTTGCAAAAATACAGAATTAAAAACTTTTGTAGGCAGCGCAGATGCCAAGTCCCAAAGCATCAAAGGCGTCGTCTTTTTTTCGGTTATTTATTTTTAAATTAAACTTGTCTAAATCAAGAAGCTTTTTTATCATCTCTATAACCTGTTTTTTTTCTGCTCTGCCGTATCCTGAAACAGTCATTTTAACCTGAAGGGGCGTAAATTCTAAAACAGGAATCTTTTTTTCTGCCGCTGCCAGCAATATGACTCCTTTTGCCTGGCTAACTGGCATAACGGTTTTTAAATTTTTAAAAAAATACAAGCTTTCAATAGACATTACGTCTGGCTTGTATTTTTTAATTATTTTTGTTATTTCTTTATAAACCTTTTCTAGCCTTTCACCAGTTGGCATAATTTTATCGGTTGTTATACACCCAAAATCTATAACCTTTAGGCATTGTTTATTACCTTTCTCGTTTTTTAAAATAGCATATCCTGTAATTGCAGAACCGGGGTCTATTCCCAGAATTATCATAAATTAATCTTTTAAATTAGAATAGACATTATTAACTGCATCGTTTTCGTCTAAAGCTTCAAAAAGTCTTTCGGCTTGTTCCTTTTCTTTTTCGGAAATACTAACAAGTTCTTTGGCAACCTGTTCCAGTGACGCAGACTCAATTTTTAACTGTTTGTTTTCCAAAGCTTTTTTAACTGTTTCAAGGTCTTCTGGTTTTGTGTGAATTTCCAAAGCACTTTCAACCCAGCTAATGTCATCGGCCCCACATTCAATTGCCAACATTTCTAATTCGTCTTTTGCCTTTCCTTCGCCAGAAACAATAATAACTCCCTTTTTTTCAAACATCCATCTGACGGCCCCTTCTCCAGCCAACTTTCCGTTGTTTTGGTTTAATGTAACTTTTATTTCTGACAAAGTTCTGTTTTTATTATCTGTAATTCCATCAATAATAATTGCAATTCCACCTGGCCCAAATCCTTCAAAAGACACTTCTTCCAATGCTTCGCCAACTAATTCTCCCGTACCTTTTTTAATAGCCCTTTCAATGTTTTCCTTAGGCATATTCATATTCTTGGCCTGTTCTATTACAGCCTTGAGTTTTGAATTTGTTTCTGGGTCTCCAGATCCTCCGCCGTCTTTAACGGCTATTGTGATTAATCTGCCGTATTTGGAATAAATCTTCCCTTTTTTAGCGGCATTGGCCATTTTTCCGGCCATAACTGTTTTTGCATGACTATGTCCTGACATGTTTGTTCAATTTAAACTTAATTAATAAAGTAGTTATAGCAGAGATGGTAGTCAATATAATCGCCGTTAAAAATAAAAACCAAGGATTTGTCATTTGTCTATCTTGATTTGTATTTATAGTTTGGCTAATATCTGCTAATCCTGCTTCAACACCATTATTATTAACAGATTTTTTTGTTTTTGACAAGCTTTCTGCGCTAGATTTTGTAATAATATTTGTTAGTCCCGGAGTTAGAGTCTCGCTCCATTGCCATCCAGAAGACGTTTTATTGTAAGACAGATTTTTGATAGCAGCGTTATATTCCACAGAATCTACGTTATTTCCATTTGGTGCCAAAAGGATAATTCCATCGGCATCGTTATTCAAAGTTATTTTTGTATCAGGCCTTTTTGCAACCCAAAAACCCATAGCTGATATTTTTGTATTTTCTAAAAAAGTATAAGTTGTAGGAGTGCCGTTCGTGTCTTTGATTTTCCATCCAGACAAATCAACATCAAAATTATTTGAGTTATATAATTCAATCCATTCACTGGTTTCATCTGATCCTTCTGGAGATGGTAAAATTTCATTAATAAAAATTCCGTTAGGATAAGTTTTTATTTCTTCTTTGTCATCATTAGTTGTGGTGTCGTCATTAGTCACCGTGTCATTCTGGCGAAAGCCAGAATCCAGCTCAGCATTTTCACTCTGGATTCCCGCTTGCGCGGGAATGACAGACGGGCAATCAACACAAGCCAGTCCTTGGTCTTTAATTTTTTGCAAAGTTTTTTCTCCTATGCCTTTAACTCGGGTTAAGTCATCAACCGAAGAAAATGGTCTGGCATCTATAATCGCTTTTGCATATTTGGGTCCAATCCCAGTAAGTTCATCAAGCTGTTCTAATGTGGCAGTGTTAATGTTTATTTTGTCGGTGGCAGATGTTAAAAAAGAAAAAACAAAGAACAATAAAACAAAAAATATTAATATTTTTTTCATAAATTTATAAAACAAAAACCGGCGATGCCGGTGTAATTTACATTAATCTGTGTTGATAATTCTCGCTGGTTATCCCTAGGTGTTCATATGCTAATCGCGAGGCAACTCTTCCTTTTGGTGTGCGCTCAATAAAACCGCACTGCATTAAATATGGTTCATAAATATCTAAAATAGTATCTTCTTCTTCCATTGCAGCTGCTGCTAAAGACTGCAACCCGACAGGGCCTCCATTAAATTTTTCAATAAGCGCTGTTAAAATTTTTCTGTCGCCAGGCTCCAGTCCCACTTTATCAACTTCCAAAAAATCTAAAGCGCTTTCTGCAATTTCTTTTGTAACTAATCCGTCTCCATTAACCTCAGCAAAATCTCTTACTCTTCTTAATAGTCTATTGGCAATTCTTGGCGTAAATCTTGACCTCAAAGAAATTATTTTTAATGCTTCTGGTTCCACTTTAATTCCCAAAATTTTTGCAGACCTTTCTACAATTTTTTCAATATCTGATGAGTTATAAAAATTTAGCTGAAAAGTAGCGCCAAAACGATTTCTTAATGGAGCTGACAATAGTCCAGGGCGGGTGGTTGCCCCAATAATTGTAAATTTGGGTAATTTTAACTCCATGGTTCTTGCCATTGGGCCTTTTCCCAAAATTAAGTTTAGCTTGTAGTCTTCCATGGCAGGGTAAAGATACTCTTCAACGGTGTTGCTTATTCTGTGAATTTCGTCCAAAAACAAAACATCGCCTTCGTTTAAGTTGGTTAAAATTGCGGCTAGGTCGCCAGCCCTTTCAATTGCAGGACCCGAAGTTATACGTATTTCTTTACCCATTTCCAAGGCAACAAGATGGGCTAGAGTTGTTTTTCCCAATCCGGAATTTCCATAAAACAATAAATGGTCTGGCGATTGGTTCCTTTTTTTTGCAGCGGCTAAAATTATCTTTAAATTTTCCTTAATTTTGTCTTGTCCAACATAATCAGACCAATTTTTTGGCCTTAATGCAAAATCTAATGTCTCGTCTTCTTTGGTTATTTTTTCTGGTAAAGCTCTTGACATAAACAATACAAGGTGATATAATTCAAGTTATTAGACTTAAATTATAGTTTAAAGCGTATTACTTAATACATTACCTATTTCAGGACTCTACGGGTTCAAAATTAGATTAAAGTGGCTCTAGAGTTGGAAGTAACTATTTTGGATTTGTTTCAGTTTTGGGTAATCTTGCTCCGGCTCGATTATTCCTCAAACAAATCTTTGTTTATGTCCCAGACATAAAACTACTTCCAACTCTAGAGCCACTTTTTTGATGTATATTTTAGACGGCTGACGGTTCTTCGTCCATTTCCACAACTCTTTTAACTTCTTCCATTGTTGTTTGCCCAGAAACAATATCAAGCAACCCGGATTGGTACATTGTTACCATCCCTTTTTTTATGGCTAAATCTCTAATGGCTGAAACAGCTGGATTGGTCAAAATAAATTTTTCAATTTCAGAATCAACTAAAAAAGCCTCAAACAATCCTTGCCTGCCTCTGTATCCTGTAAAATTGCAGGCATCACATCCGCCTTCTTTTATTCTTGCAATTTTTATTTTATCTAAATCTGGAACTTTTACATTTTTAGGCAAAGACTTTAATCCTCTTTTTATCTCAGCCAATTCTTCTGTAGTAGGCTCTGTTAAGGTTGAGCATTTTTTGCACACTTTTCTCACTAATCGTTGTGCTACGGCCATTTTCAAAGCTGGGGCCACAGAAGAGGCATCAGTACCTAGGTCTATAAGTCTTGGGATGGTTCCTGCTGCGTCATTAGTGTGCAAGGTAGAAAGTACCAGGTGCCCTGTCAATGCTGCCTGCAGGCCTATTTTAGCAGTTTCTAGGTCTCTAATTTCACCAACTAAAATAACATCAGGATCTTGCCTTACAATTGACCTTAATCCATCAGAAAAAGTATATCCTTTCTCTGGCGCAACTTGTGTCTGAGAGACGCCTTTTAAGTGATATTCAATAGGGTCTTCAATTGTAATAATTTTAATTTCTGGGTTTTGTATCTTTTTTAAAAAGGCATAAAGGGTTGTTGTTTTTCCAGATCCGGTTGGTCCGGTTACGATTATCATTCCATTTGGCTTTTCAATTTCTTTCTGAAAAGTTTCGTATAAATCTCCTCTTAATCCTAAGTCATCCAAACTGATTAAGCTTTTTGGGTTTAAGATTCTCATAACAACCGACTCTCCATATTCTGCTGGCAGGCTGGAGGTTCTTATTTCAATTAACGAGGTTTCAACTTCTATGGAAAATCTTCCGTCTTGAGGTTTGTCTACAATGTTTAATTTAAGCTTTGAAAGAAGTTTTAATCTTGAAAGTAATTGGTGGTAAATGTTTTGGTCAAAAAAAACAACATCCTGCAAGATGCCGTCTAATCTTATTCTAAGCCTAGCGTCTTCTTCCTCTGGTTCTAAGTGAATATCTGATGCATCAAGAATTATGGATGAAAATAGGATAACGTCTAAAAGTTCTGTAACGCTTTTTGTAAGATATGCGTCAATCTTCTTTTTAAAATCTCCGATGTTTTTAACATCATTTTTAACTTCTTCAATTATTTTTGGAGAAATTGTTACTGACCCTAATATTTTTTTGTTTTGGTCATCCATTGCAATTTTAAAAAATTTAATTTTTATCAATAAATATACAAATTGTATGTTGGCGATAAATTGTTAAACAATGTTTTTGGAAATCTCTTGCATGTTTGCTCCCTTCTTCATTAAATATCCTGCGGCTTCAAAAATATCTGCGGTTACGCTAGGATTTTTAAAGTTATTTGTGTATGCCATTAGTCCAGCTAAAAGGCAAGTGGCAGTTTCTTTTTTAATAGAATCCTGGTTGATTTTTTTAATTAAGTCTAAAACTGTCTCGGTGATAGAAAGGCTGTTTATTAAGTTAATCTTACCAAAATTTCTATTGTCTTGGCTATTGTCTATGTTTAAAATAGGAGAGTCTAACAAAAATCCAAAGGAATTTAATCTATTTTGCAGCTGGGATTGATAATCTTTTATTCCTAAAGTTATGATAAGATCTGGCTTTGTTTCCGAAAAATAAAAAGAAATATCATCTTTTTTTACAGATCCATTTTCTATTGTCAGATGGATTTTTAAAGCATCATCATTTTTTTCATAATAAATTTGGGAGACTCCAGCAATCTTGTTTGGGATTGAAATTACAAAGTTTTTAGGATATGAAATAAAGTCCAAGGACGGGGTTAAAAACTTTAAATTTTCTGGGAAATTTTCTACAATTAGATTTACATTTTTGTTTAATTCTTTTAAAGTATAAAAAAGAGCCAAAGCAGATGTTATTGCTTCCGGAGACGAGACTTCTTCTGGAATAAGGCAGATGTTTTTAGCCTCGTTTATAAGTTTTATTGTTTCTTGGAGTTCCATAGTTTTTTAAGATTAATATACCCTATGCGATTTTAAAAAATAAGTCAATTGTGAATAATTTTTATGCAAACATATACTACAAATAGTTTTGAAGAAACGCAAAAATTAGGAGAAAATTTGGCAAAAAAAATACTTGAGCCTGGGGTTCAAAAGTCTGCAGTGGTTTTAGGATTGCAGGGAAATTTAGGCGGAGGCAAAACAACTTTTTTACAAGGTTTTGCAAAAGGGCTGGGGATTGATGAAAAAATATTAAGCCCAACTTATGTAATCCAAAAAAGATTCTCTTTGCCGTCATTGCGAGGGCATAACAATGCCCGAAGCAATCCCAAGGCTCAGATTGCTTCGTCGCCCGAAGCTCCTCGCAATGACGATAATTTCACAAATTTTTATCACATTGATTGTTATAGAATAAATAAGCCCGAAGAAATTTTGGAGCTTGGCTGGAAAGAAATAATTTTAGATCCTAAAAATATTGTGGTGGTTGAATGGCCAGAAAAAATTAAAAAGTTTTTACCTAAACAAACAATGTTTCTTGATTTTAAATTTGTAAATGAAACTCAAAGAGAAATCAGTTTTTAAAAGACTGTTAAAAGTGATATAATAAAACATGCAAAACAGATTAATTATTTTGGATTCAAACGCGTTACTGCACAGGGCATTTCATGCATTACCGCCATTAACCAACAAATCAGGGCAAGAAACAGGAGCTGTTTACGGATACTTGCTGACAATGTTTAAGGCAATAAAAGATGTTAAGGCTAACTATGTTGTTGCCTGTTTTGATACAAGGGCAAAAACGTTCAGGCATGAAAAATTTCAGGATTACAAAGCTCAAAGGCCGGCAACTCCCACTGGAATAATTTCGCAAATTCCAATTACAAAAGAAGTTTTAAATGCTTTTAAAATTCCTGTTTTCGCGATGGAAGGTTTTGAGGCGGACGACTTGATTGCCACAATTTGCCAGATGGCCCCAAGGCAGGAAGAAAATTTGGACATATATGTTGTATCGGGAGATTTGGATAATTTACAGTTGGTAAATAAAACTACAAGGGTTTATACTTTAGGTAAGGGGATAAAAGATACGGTTATTTATGACGAAGCTAAAGTAAAAGAGCGTTTTGGTGTGGACCCCTTGCAAATGAACGATTTTAAGGCGCTAACCGGAGACGCTTCAGATAATGTTCCGGGAGTTCCAGGGATTGGCAAAACCACTGCAACGGACTTAATTCAAAGATTTGGAACAGTCAAAAATTTGTATGATGAAATTTCAACAGACACGGCAGTTTTAAAACCAAAAGTAAAAGAAACCTTAAAAAATAACAAAGAGCTTGCATTCCTTTCGCGCGAATTGGTTGAAACAAAAAAAGATGTAAATATGGATTTTAAAATTGAGAATTGCAAGTTTGGAGATTTTGATACAAATGCAATTAAGCAAGCTTTCGAAAAATTAGAATTTAATTCTTTGATTAATCGCTTGCCATCGTTATTATCAGATTAATTTTTAAAAATAAAAAATAGAATATGAGCAAACTTACTTATAAAATAGCTTTTCCAATAATTTTATCAGCTATTTTTGCCATTACAATTTTTGTAGCGCTTGATTATGGAAGCATGAGGCCTAGTTTTTATATAGTGCTTTTATTTGTTGCAATTTATGTTTTTTTCTTTGGATATGCTACAGGAGAAAGATTTGCTTCTCCTATTCAAGAATTATTGGAGAGGGCTAATCAATTGAGCAAGGGTGACTTATCCGACAGAATTTATTTAGATACTAAAGATGAAATAGAAGAACTGGCAAAAATTTACAATAAATTGGCAGAAGAGTTAGAGGAAAGCTGCGCCAGAGAGAGAAATACAGAAAAATCAGTTGATATAAAAGTAAGAGCTAAAACACAAGCATTAGAAGAAACAATAAATGCACTAGAACAAAAAGTACGAAACAGAACAATAGAATTAGAGAAATTAACTCAAGGTTCAGAAGGGCTTCAACAACAAATCAAAACCAAAGAAACAGAGGTTAAAAGTCTAAAACAAGAGTTGGATAATTTAAAATCAAAAACGCAAAAGAAAGAGCCAAAAGTAATTAACGAAGAAGATTTAGAAAGCTAATGCCAGAACTGCCAGAGGTAGAAACAACAGTAAAAGGTTTAAAATTAAAGGTCCTAAACAGGGCCTTTATTGATGTTTGGTCGGACTGGGAGAAGACAATTAAAAGACCCAAAAGTTTTTTAGAGTTTAAAAAAGAAATAAAAAACAAAAAAATAAACAATGTTTGGCGAAGAGCCAAAAATATTATTTTTGATTTATCTGGGGGATATTCTCTTCTGGTGCACCAAAAGATGACAGGGCATTTGTTGGTTGGAAATTGGCAAAAAATAAATAATAATTGGCAGCCCCAAAAAGAAGGCCCGCTTAACGATCCTTATAACAGATTTATCCATTTGATGTTCTTTTTTGACAATGGCACAATGATGGCGCTTTCTGATGTGAGAAAATTTGCCAAAGTAGAATTATGGAAAACAGAAGAATTATTAAATTCAGAAGAGTTTAAAAAGATTGGACCAGAGCCCTTAGATAAAAAATTTACTTTTGAAAAATTTAAAGAAATATTAAAAAACAAAAAAGGGAAAATCAAGCAGATTTTAATGGATCAAAGTTTAATAGCTGGAATAGGAAATATTTATGCTTCTGAGGCTTTGTGGTATGCTAAAATCCATCCAGAAAAATTAACTTTTAAATTGACAGAAAAAGAATTAAAAAATCTTTATCAAGCAATTAAAAAAGTTTTGGAATTAAGCGTTAAGTTAGGCGGAGAAAGTTTTTCTGATTACAGAAAACCAGACGGAACCAAAGGAGATTTTGATACGGAGAGAAGAGCATATAATAGAGAAGGGCAAAAGTGCGCCCGATGCGGGACAAAAATAAAGAGAATTAAAGTTGGTCAGCGTAGCGCATTTTTTTGCCCAAAGTGCCAAAAATTATAAACAGATGATTATATTTATTTACGGTCAAGATTCTTACAGATCTAAAAAAAAGTTAGAGGAAATAATTGGGGAATATAAAAAGATTCACAAGTCTGGACTGAGTTTAATTTATATCGATGCTAATGAAAAAGAGTTTGATGACTTTAGTAATTATTCTAGGTCAAACTCAATGTTTGATGAAAAGAAATTGATTGTTTTAAAAAACATTTTTTGCAATAAAAAATTTCAAGAAGATTTTTTAGAAGACATTAAAAAAATTAATGACACAAAAGATATAGTGGTTATTTATGAGAATGATAAGGTTGATGAAAGGACTAAATTTTTTAAAACATTAAAAAAAGAATCCAAATGCCAGGAGTTTACCCCTTTAACAGGAAGTGCTTTGCAAAAATGGGTGGCGCAAGAGTTTGAAAAATATGGCGCAAAGATAAGCCCTCAAACACAAAATACGCTTTTAAATTATTTAGGAAACGATCTTTGGAAACTAGAAAATGAGATTAAAAAATTGGCCTATTTTAAAAAAGGGCAACTGATTAAAAATGAGGACATTGAGATGCAAGTAAGGTCTAAAATAGAAAATGATATTTTTAAAACAATAGAGGCCTTGGCTTCAAAAGATAAAAAACAATCTTTAATATTTTTGCACAAACACTTAGAGTCGGGAGATAACGTTTTATATTTGCTTTCTATGATAGCTTATCAATTTAGAAATCTTTTAATAATTAAAGAATTAATAGAAAATCAAGAACCATATGGGCTTATTGCTAAAAAAAGCGGATTGCATCCTTTTGTGGTTCAAAAAACTTATAGTTTGTGCAATAAGTTTTCAATGGAACAGCTAAAAAAAATCTATCAAAAGATTTTTCAAATAGACTCGGATATTAAGGTGGGGAAAATTGATCCTGAACTAGCCTTGGAATTATTAATCGCTCAAATTTAAAACAACAAAAAAAGAGCCACATAATGGCTCTTTTTTATTTAGTCTATTTTTTATCTACTAATTTTGTCAGTCTGGATTTTTTTCTGGAAGCAGTGTTTTTCTTTAAAACGTTTACTTTAGCTGCTTTATCTAATGCCTGATAAACCTTTGGTAGTAACTTTTTGGCATCGTCTAATTTTTTTTCTAAAACCAAAGCTTTAAACTCTTTGACAAGACTTTTTAGTTTGTTTTTATATACTGAATTTTGCTCTTTTCGCCTTAATGATTGGCGGATAGCTTTTTTAGCTGATTTTGTTATTGCCATACCAGGTAGTGAAAATTCGATTTTACTAACAGAATTTTCTATTATTTAGTTTTAATTATTTGAGCGCCAGAAGTATATTCGTTTTTTGAATTATCGAATTTCTACTACCTGGCATAATTTTGATTTATATATAAAACTATCATATCAGAATTATTGCTATTTGTAAAGCTTTTACAACCAGTAAAAATATTTTTTAGCAGATTGTAATAATACCTTTACAATGATAAAATTAAAAAATCAATTTAACTCAACTGTTATTATGTCGCCAAAAAATATAGAAAATTTTTCAGAAGATGTAAATGTGATAGATGTTGCCAGTGAGCCGGTAAATGAAGAAGATACCTCTAAAAAATTAGGGGATACTAGGATTGAGCGGAAGCTGGGTAAATCTAATATTGGCGAGCAAAATCAAGAAAGAATTAGAGAGGTTATGGCAAAAAAAGATAGAGGAGAGCCACTTTCTGCTGCAGAGAAAGTTGTTTTAGGTTTTGCAGAAAAAGGTAAAAAACAGGACGTTAAAGAAGTTCAAGGAGAAAAAGCAAAGTCTCCAGAAATAGAAAGGAAAAGCCTTGTATTTAAGTTTTTAGAGAGTTTTAGAGAGGAAAATAGAAAAAGAAGTGGACTAAGTGAAAATAGAAGAGAAAAACTAGATCAAGCCCTAAAAACCTTAGATAGACCAGAGGGTATAAAATTGGGTGAAAAAATTATTGGAACAGTTATTAGAGAAAGAGCAGAAGATTTAGAAAAGTTTCCTAATTTGAACTGGGCAGAGGCAGATAAAAGAATAATGGAATATATTTCAGGAATAATTCTGGAAGCTAAAGATTCCCGCGGAGTAGAAGCATTTTTAAAAGACAATAGAATTTCTGATTTTGAGAACTATTTGGATATCGCAAAAGATAGAATAAGTGATAATGCAAAAAGACAAAAAATAATAAAACTAGCTGAACAAATTAATAAATTTAAAAAAAGCGCCGAAAGCCCTTTATCAGTAGAAGCTAAACCAAAAAGAGAAGCAAAGTCAGAATCTGTTAAAGCTACGCAGCCTGAAGTTTTACGGCTAACAGACGAAAGAAAAAAGGAAAAAATCGTGCCAGAGGAAACAAGGATTGAATTAACTCCAGTAGAAGCTTTTAAATCTTTGAATGATGAAAAAAAAGAAATAGAAATCCAACTTTCTCGCGAAAATGATGCAGAAAATAAAAAGAAGTTGTTGGCAGAAAAAAGAAAAATTTCTGAAGAAATGATTGAAAGGGCAAGTCAGTTGCCAGAGTTTAAAAATATAAAAAAAGAAATTGAGATAGAAAAAGAAAAAGAATGGGAAAAGGGAATTGCTTTAAGCGGGTATAAAGATATGGCTGGGTATAGAGAGTGGCATAAAAATGTTTATTGCAGCGAGCTTATTAAAAACAGCAGCTTATCTGAAAAACAAAAGGAAGATGCCTTGCGCGATGGAGCTATTATTGTTGGCGGTTGGCCAAAAACTATTGAGCTCAGCAGAGACGATATCGTTGCTGCTATTAAAATGGGGTTAGATATTAATCAAATAAGAGGGATTGGTTGGCATCCATTTTCAAAAAAAATTATGGCTGGGGAGCAGACTTTTGATAATATAGACAAATTTAATGATTTTTTGGAAAAAGGAAGAGAAGATTTTAATAAAGATATCCAAGAAAGAATGAATAAAAGAAAAAATGAAATTATAGATAGAGGCAGCGCAGATTCAATTATTGACAATAGGATTAATAAAATAATGGAGTTTTTTTCTTCCAAAGAGAAAAAAACACTGATTGAAGAAAAAAAAGAAACTCAGGCAGTATTATCAATTGAAAACAAATTACACCTTTTGAATGAGATTAAAAAAAATTGGGGGCAGGCAGAAAGGATAGGCAAAGCGTTAAAAACTAGTAGAGATATTAAAATAGCTGAGAATGAGGTTCTAAATTCTAAAACACAACAAACTCAGATAGAAGGAATGAAGGAGTTTCGATCGGATTATATTATAAATATTGCCGATGTGCTATCTGGAAGAAAATTAAGAAAAGAAGCCCTTGATGTAACTGGTTATAAACTCGATAAAGACCCAGAAAAACAAAAAGAATATCAAAAATGGCTTACCGATGAAGTCAAAAAAATATATAAAGAACAAATAGAGGGAATAGAAAAAGAGACTGGAAAAAAGATAAAAATTGTTTCAGAAAAGAAAAAATTATCTAAAACAAACGAAAGAAAATTTAGAGGCGGGATTAAAAAAGACGCAAAGATTAAACCGTTAATTAATAGAGAAAAGATAGAAGAAAAATAACCTACGCAGTAAAAAGAGGCGTTATTCGCCTCTTTTTTGTTTTTCTATTAAATCTCGTATTTTTGCCGCTCTCTCAAAGTCTAAATTTTTTGCAGCTTCTTTCATCTCTTTTTCCAAAAGTTTTTTGTCATATACTACCCAGAACTCCTCTGCGATATCTTCTTTTTTTGAAAATCCCCAATCTCTAATATCTTTTATGATTGCCTGCGGAGTTATCTTATTTTTTTTGTTATATTCTTCCTGAATTTTTCTTCTTCTGTTTATTTCATTAATTGCTGATTGCATTGATAAAGTCATTTTATCGGCATACAAAATTGCATGCCCGTTTAAGTGTCTTGCAGCTCTGCCCATGGTTTGTATTAATGTGGTTTTGTTTCTTAAAAATCCTTCTTTATCTGCATCTAAAATAGCAACCAAGGCTACTTCTGGCAAATCAATGCCTTCTCTTAACAAGTTAATTCCAACTAAAACATCATATTTGCCCTGCCTGAAATTTTTAAAAATTTCAGGACGCTCCATTGTTTTAATTTCCGAATGGATATATTGGGTTTTTATTCCTTTTTCAACTAAGTAGTCTGTAATTTCTTCAGCTAATCTTTTTGTCAAAGTTAAAACTAATGTGCGCTGTTTTTTAGCAATCTGTTTTTCAATTTCTTTTACCAAATCTTTGATTTGGTTTTCTGTTTTTCTGATTTCAATTGACGGTTCTAACAATCCAGTAGGTCTTATTAATTGTTCAACAATGCTTGTTCCAGCTTTTTGTTTTTCAAAGTCATTTGGAGTGGCAGAAATATAAATTGTTTGTTCTTGCCTTTCTTCAAATTCTGAAAAATTTAACGGTCTATTGTCTATGGCTGATGGCAAGCGAAACCCAAAATCAATTAAAGTTTGTTTCCTTATTCTGTCCTGAACAGACATTGCTCTTATTTGTGAAACAGAAATATGCGACTCATCAATAAACATTAAAAAACCTTCTAGGTCGGGATCTCCCGCTTTGTGGGAAGCTCTCGCGACCCGAGGATTAAAATATTTAAAGTGGTCAATTAAAGAAAAAGGAGACTGCCCTGGCTTTCTAAATTCCAAGTGGCTTGAATAATTTTCAATTCCTTGGCACCAACCAGTTTCTTTTAACATTTCCAAATCGTAATTTGTTTTTTGCTCTAATCTCTCTATTTCTAATAATTTGTTTTGTTTTTTTAATTCTTTTAATCTTTCTTGAAGTTCTAATTTTATATTTCCAATAGCAATCTCAACTTTATTTTGTGGAGCTACCCAAAAGCTAGCGGGGAAAAATCTAAATTTGTCTTCTGCTATTTTTTTGTACTTTAAATTTAATCCCGGCTTTGTTTCAGAAATTGTTTCTATTTTATCTCCCAAAAATTCTACTCTTATAATTTTTTCTCCAGTGACAATATAAACTTCAACCATATCTCCTCTGACGCGGAAGGTACCCGGTTTAAACTCAATGTCGTTTCTTTGGTATTGTAAATTTGTCAGAAGATGTAAAAAATCTTGTCTTTTAATTTCTTGTTTTAGTTTTATTTCTAAAGAAATATTTTCGTAGTTTTCTGGAGAACCAATGTTATATATACAAGAAACCGAAGCGACAACAATCACATCTTTTCTTGAGTTTATATCCTGAACTGCTGCATGTCTTAACCTGTCTATCTCTTCATTAATTTTTGCATCCTTTTCTATATATGTATCTGATTGCGGGATATATGCCTCTGGCTGATAATAATCATAATAAGATACAAAATAATGTACTGCATTATCTGGAAAAAATTCTTTAAACTCTTGGTAAAGCTGGGCCGCCAAAGTTTTATTTGGGGAAATAATTAATGTTGGTTTTTGTATTTTTTGGATAACATTTGCAAGCGTAAAAGTTTTTCCGCTTCCAGTCACGCCTAAAAGCACCTGATCTTTTATGCCAGATTTTAAATTGTCAGCCAACTTTTTTATTGCCTGTGGCTGATCTCCGGTTGGTTTAAATTTTGATTTTAGTTCAAATTGCATATATACTTATATTAACAAAAGTGTCATTCCCGCGAAAGCGGGAATCCAGAAAGATTGCATTTTACCCTGGATCTCCGCTTTCGCGGAGATGACAATAAAATATGATAAGTTTTTTACACGGTAATATTATTCTTAAAAAGGACAAGTTTGTGATTATAGAAGTGGCTGGTATTGGCTATAAGGTTTTTTTGTCCCGCCAAACCCTATTAAAGCTACCAGAAATCGGACAAAACATCAAGTTGTTTACATACCAAAACGTGAAAGAAGAAGCCCTAGATCTTTATGGATTTTTAACCTATGGAGAGTTTGAGTTTTTTGAAACATTAATGGATATTCGTGGAGTTGGGCCAAGGTCAGCCTTGGATATTTCGCAGCTTGGATCTTTAGACAAGATAAAAGAAAGAATTTTACAACAAGACGAAAAGATTTTTGAAGGCATTCCAGGAATTGGAGCCAAAAAAGCAGGCACCATAATTTTAGAGCTTACCGGAAAGATTAAAATGTTGGGGCAAAAATCCCAATCTGCAGACGAAGCTGAAAACGCTTTGGTTCAGTTGGGGTTTTCAAAACAACAGGCAAAAGAGGCATTGGGCTATATTCCCGCAGAAATTAAAAAAACTGAAGATCGCGTAAAAGCTGCTTTAAAAATTTTAGGCAAGTAATTGACAAGTCGTTTTGGTTAGAATATATTAAAAGCAAGATGAATTACAAAACCTCTAAAAACACAATAAACATAATCATTATTAGCCTCTTTTAGAGGGGAGCGTTTTGTAAATAAAAAACAAAAAAACGCCTCTTCTCAAAAAGAGGTTTTTATTTTATAGCTCTTTTACAAAGGAAAAAACCATGGAAATAATTCAAGTCCAAGTTAAAAAAGAAGATGTTTTGAATGAAGACCCTGAGCGGTTTTTGGGACAGAATAGGTACGGGATTCAGTTAATGGGAAGAACTGGAAAGGTTAGTAAAAACCAGGCTTTTGGCGGGATTATTGTTTGGATAGCTGGGAATTCCTTCACTTTCAAGTGGGATAAAGAGAAAAAAATATGGTTTTAATCTTAGCCGCCTAGGCGGCTTTTTTTTATTCGGATTCTATGCTAAATTAAACGCAATGAATGTTAAAGAAAAAATCAAACAATTTATCCCGCCGTTTATTTTAAAGTTGTATCATTTTAAACTAGCATTGCTGGGCGCTTTTTTGTATGGATTTCCAGGATACAATAAAAATATAAAAATTATTGGGGTAACGGGCACCAGTGGAAAATCTACAACAACCAACCTAATCTGTGATATTTTAGAAGAAGCTGGATACAGAGTGGCATCCTTTTCAACTGTAAGATTTAAAATTGGAAAACAAGAATGGAAAAACGAATTGAAAATGACAATGCCAGGACGCATGAAGGTTCAGAAATTTTTGAGGCAAGCGATAAATGAAAAGTGCCAATTTGCGGTTTTAGAAGTTTCGTCAGAGGGAATCAGGCAGTTTCGCCATAAATTTATAAATTTTGATTGTGCGGTTTTTACTAATTTGTCCCCAGAGCATATTGAGTCTCATGGAGGTTTTGAAAATTATAGAAACGAAAAATTGAAATTATTTACGGCAGCAAAAAATATACATGTTATAAATGTTGATGATAAAAACGCAGAATACTTTTTAAATATTCCAGCCAAGACAAAAATTAAATTCTCAATTAAAGATAATCAAAATTATAAATTAAAATTAAATTTGCTGGGAGACTTTAATATTATGAATGCGCTAGCTGCGATGAATGTAGCTGAGGCTTATGAAATAAAATTTGAAATTTGTAAAAAAGTATTAGAAAATGCAAAAGGAATCCCTGGTAGAATGGAAAAGGTTTCAGAAAATCCCGATGTGATTGTTGACTATGCTCATACGCCGGAACAGCTTGAAGCCGTCTATAAAAGTTTAAATAATAAACCCCTTATTTGCGTTTTAGGTTCTTGTGGTGGTGGTAGAGACAAATGGAAGAGGCCCGTGCTGGGAGAAATTGCAAATAAATATTGCAAAGAAGTAATAATCACAAATGAAGATCCCTATGACGAAAACCCGCTTTCTATCATTAAAGAGATAGAAAACGCCCTGTCGAATGACGGGGCAAATCCTAAACATCAAATAATATTAGACAGAAAAGAGGCAATCAAAAAAGCCATTGAGTTAGCAAAACCAGAAGACACAGTTATAATCACAGGCAAAGGTTCTGAGCCGTGGATGTGTATTGCAAATGGCAAAAAGATTCCTTGGGATGATAGGGGAATCGTAAAAGAAATAATTAAAAACAAATAATTAAAAACAAAAATGAGGATACAAGATATACACGATTTAGCCATAAAAATGGGAATGGAGTCGGACTTTCGCGGAACAGAGGGAGTAAAAAAGTTTTTGGAAAAGAAAAATAATAAATTTCAAAAACTTACCGAGGCCGATAAAAAGGATTTTGACAAAGATTCTCTGGAAAATCCATATTTAGATTCAGGTATTCATAATATTGCAGACGATAAAGAAATTAAAAAAGTTTTAGTTGGCATTGATATTGGACCAGAGGAAATTTTAATTGCTAAGGAATTGGGAGATATTGATTTAGTTATTGGTCATCATCCAATAGGAAAAAGTTTGGCCCAGTTGGCAGATGTTATGAGTTTGCAATGTGATGTTTGCAATTATTATGGAGTGCCAATAAATGTGGCAGAGGGATTAATGCGCGAAAGAATTTCGGAGGTTGCCAGAGGAGTTAACGCTTCTAACCATCAAAGAACCGTAGATGCTGCAAGATTGATGAAAACTAATTTAGCAAACTATCACACTCCTTGCGATAATTTGGCGGCAAAGTTTTTGAAAAAAATTGTTGAAGAAAAAAATCCAGAAACAGTTGGAGAGTTAATAGATGTTTTAAAAGAAATTCCAGAATATAAAGAAGCGATGAAAATTGGAGTAGGTCCTAAAATATTTGTGGGAAGCCCTGACAATCGCTGCGGTAGAATTGCCTTGTCTGAGATTACCGGTGGCACAGAAGGCTCGCCAAAACTTTATGAAAAAATGGCGCAGGCTGGAGTTGGAACTGTGGTTGGCATGCATATTTCAGAGGAGCACAAAAAAGAAGCAGAAGCTGCTAACGTAAACATTGTAATTGCTGGACATATTTCATCTGACTCTTTGGGAGTTAATTTATTTGTTGATGAATTATGCCGACAGAGTCGAGCATCCTCGATAGAATCGGGAGAAAAGCAGGGCATTGAGATTGTGCCATGTTCTGGATTTACGCGAGTTTCAAGAATTTAATCTTTGCTGCATTGAAATGAAATATAAACCACCTAAAATTATTAAAGAAAAACTTTTCAAAAAAGAAAGTCAAAGACAGTTTTGGAAAGTTTTTTTAGTTGAAGGCGGGCTGTTTTTTTTGACATCCCTTTTGTCTATTGTTAGCGCCTTTAAGCTAAACCAGTTGGTGGCAGAACAAAAGGTATATTTGCCTAAGATTTCCTTGCAGGATTTTATTTTTTCTTTTTTGATTGTTACTTTTTGCGTTTTGCTTTTTGTTTTATATAAAAAGCACGAGAAACTAAAAGAAGTTATTTATAAAGGCTTATTTTTGATAACCTGTTTTTGGGGAGGAATGACAGTTTTAAATTTATGGTTGCCGGTTTTTGGGTCTATTTTGATAATGGGAATTTTAATTATTTTGTGGATTAAAAAGCCGTTAGTTTTTATTCACGATTTATTAATAACTTTAGGCTTGGCTGGTACGGCAAGCTTTTTTGGATTGGGGTTTAGTCCCTCAATAGTGGTTGTACTTTTGGTTTTATTTTCTTTTTATGATTTTATTGCAGTGTATAAAACAAAACATATGGTTTTGATGGCAAAAGACATGATTGAGAAAAAAGTTATTTTAGGGTTTATCGTCCCTCAAAAATTGGAGCACTTTAAGGAGAATATAAACAAATTAAAATTAAATGGCGGCTTTTTGATACTTGGGGGAGGCGATATTGTTTTTCCCAGTTTGTTAGCAGTTTCTGTGGTGCCCTATGGATTTTTAAAGGCATTTATAATAGTAATATTTTCTTTAGTAGGATCTTTTTTAAGTTATTGGATTTTTGCAAATCAAGAAAGGATTAGTAAAAAAAGCGGTTTTAAAAAAGAACCAATGCCTGCCCTGCCTCCCGTTGCTTTATTATCAATAATTGGATATTTTATAACCTTATTGTTTTGAGTTTTTGCCCCTTGAATGACAGGTATTTTTATAATAGAATTCAAAACGAGGGGGTGAGAGAGTTATTCTCAAGGACATAATAGTTTTTGATAAAATAGGTTAAAGTATATACATAAATTCATTGTCCGAATTTAGGCTCGAGAAATAAACCAAACTTATTAAAAGTTATAACCCCCTCAATCAAAATCCCATTTAAAACGAATGGGATTTTAATTGCATATTACGTTTTAAAAATATTTTTAATCTGTTAAAATAACACAAAAGGATAAATAAACTAAACATCAAAAGATATGGCTAAGAAAAAAATAATTGTAAAAAACAAAAAGAAGGCTATTAAAAAGAAGCCTACGATTAAAAAGGCAATAAAGAAAAAGGAGAAAAAGGTAGGTAAAGTAACACACTATTTTTCAAACATTAAAGTTGCTGTAATTAGGCTGTCAGCTCCCTTAAAAATTGGAGAAGTAATAAAAATAACCGGTGGAGAAAATACAGATTTTAATCAAAAAGTTAAGTCAATGCAAATTGACCACGAAAAAGTAAAAACGGCTAAAAAAGGAAAATCTATTGGTTTAAAAATAGACGAGAAGGTCAGGGAGGGGTATAATGTATACAAAATATAATCTTGGGATGTATTACAGCCCAAAAAATAATGAATATAAAAACAGGCAATATAGAAGAAAAAATAGAAGATAAGGTTATTGATTGGATGGCTTTAGATGTGGGAGGAAGATTAATAATTTCTAAGCCAGAAAAAAATATTTTTGGCGCAGATTTGTTAGTAGAGAAAAGAGGGGAATATAAAGAAAAAAGTATTTTGTTCAAAGTTTGCAGTTTAATTGGGCCAGTAGAATCAATTAAACTAATAAAGGATTTTTCAGAAGAGCAATTTAAGGCAGAGCAAAATTTTTATTTGCTTTTTGTCTATTTTGACAGCATAAAACAAAAAACAAATGACTATATTTGGTTGGTGCCTTCTTTGCAATTTAAAGATATCGCCGAAGTTATAAAATCTCCCGAGGGGCAGAAGGTTTTAAGGTTCGAGGCTTTTTTAGATATTAATAAAAAAGATAAATATTCAAAATTTTTAGTGAATACAAAAGAATTTGGGAAATTAGTTTTAGAGTCATTTGATTCTGGCGGGAAATTTAATTTCGAAAAAACTATTTTTCAGGAAACAAAAACAATCAGCAATGATGCTTTAAAGGAATTTATATCAGAGGCCCGAGCAAATACCTATGCTGCCGGCAACAGTCCGGTTGATAATCCTAGGCTTTTGGGATCAATTCAGTTGGAGTTTCAAAAGGGAGAACTTTTTTATAGAGATATTTATTTTTTAGGGAATAAAAAATTTATTGGACAAGAGGTTGTTTATCAAGATTCAAAGCCAATATGGGGCATGAATTACATTGGAGATAAAATTGGAAATACAGAAACCAACTTTTTACGAGAATCGCTGTTAAAACTGTCTGGCAAATGCCGTTTTGGACAAAGTTGTGAATTTAAAAAAAGAGAATTTAAATATGAAGATTCAGGACAGGGAGACCTAGAAGATTTTTTTGGGCAAGAAAAAATATTTTTGGTTGAAAAAAATATTTATAAATTGGACTATAGGGGAGGATTAATATAATAGGAATTATGAAAATAATAGCAGACTTTCATATCCATTCAAAATATTCCAGGGCCACTTCACCATCCACAGATTTAGAAAATCTAGACAAATGGGCAAGAATAAAAGGGATTAATGTATTAGGGACTGGGGATTTTACACATCCTATATGGTTTAAAGAATTAAAAGAAAAGCTAGAACTTGCAGAACAAGGGCTTTTTAAGTTGCGCGGAGGAAAATCTCCAACAAGGTTTGTTTTAACCGCCGAGATAAGCTGTATTTATTCAAAAAATAATAAGGTCAGAAAGATACATATCATTGTTTTTGCGCCATCTTTTGAGGCTGTAGAAAAGATTAATGCAAAATTGAATTTAATTGGTAATCTTAAGTCTGATGGCCGGCCAATCTTAGGGCTAGATGCAAAAGAGCTGGCAAAAATTGTTTTAGATGCTGATGAAGGATGTTTAGTTGTTCCAGCTCATGTATGGACGCCATGGTTTTCTGTTTTTGGTTCAAAATCTGGATTTAATTCTTTAGAGGAGTGTTTTGAAGATTATACAAAATATATTTATGCCATAGAAACAGGATTGTCTTCTGATCCGGCTATGAATTGGAGGTTGTCTCAATTGGACAAAATTACTTTACTCTCAAACTCAGACAGTCATTCTCCCCAGAAAATTGGCAGAGAGGCAAATGTTTTTGATACAAATCTAAACTATTATTCAATAATTGACGCCATAAAACAAAAAGACAAAAATAAATTTTTGTATACCGTGGAATTTTTTCCGGAAGAGGGAAAATATCATTATGACGGTCATAGGCTTTGTAATATAAGTTTTGCCCCGAGGCAATCAAAAAAGTATAATAATATTTGTCCAGAATGTAAAAAGTCGTTAGTTATAGGAGTGCTAAATAGAGTTGAGGAATTGGCAGACAGGCCAGAAGGGTTTATGCCAACAGGAGCCATTCCGTTTAAAAGTTTAATACCTTTACAGGAAGTAATAGCCGATGTTCTGGGAGTCACCACTGCCTCAAAAAAAATTTCAGGATTCTATGACAGCTTAATAAAAAATTTGGGAAGTGAATTTAATATATTGTTAGAATCCAGTAAAGACGATATTGAAAAAAATAGCTTGCCAAAAATTGCAGATGGAATTATAAAGGTTAGAAATGGCAAGGTAGAAATAAAACCGGGGTATGACGGAGTCTATGGAAAAATAAAAATTTTTGAGAAAGAATTGGATAAAAAGACAATAAAACAGAAAACATTATTGTAAAGATTTGACATTAGTGTTTGCGAAGAATAAAATGACTTATATCCTAATAAACAAGTAAGCCTTTAAAACTAAATTACTTAAATTATATGGATGAAAAAGTTTTTTTTGTAACAAAATTAAAATTACAAGAACTTCAAAAAGAGTACGACGAACTCTTAAATTTGGAGCGCGTCAAAACCACTGGCGAAGAGGCGCCAAAAATTTTTGAATCAGAAGATCTTAATCCCGAATTTTTAAGCTTTCAAGAAGATATAGGATTTTTAAGGTCAAGAATCGATGAAATAAAAAATATTTTAGATCATCACGAAGTAATTAAAAATCCTGGTAAGGATAAGGCGCATTTTGTAGATTTGGGTGCAAAGGTTAAGGTAGACATAGGCGGACAAAAGGACGAATTTACTATTGTTGGAACTCTTGAGGCAAATCCAGTATTGGGAAAAATTAGTAATGAATCGCCAGTTGGAAGAGCACTTTTGGGTCACAAGATTGGAGATGAGGTTGCTATATCTTCACCCGCAAAAACAACTTATAAGATTAAAGGTATAAAATACGAAATCAGCTAACTTATATTTTAAAAGTCCCCGTTATGGGGGCTTTTTGTTTTAGAATTTTTTTAAAAGATGTATAATGATAAAATAAAAAAAATAGAAGAGAATATGCCAGGTAGTAGAAATTCGACAGTCCGCCTATGGCGGACAAAAGATAAAATATTACTGGCAGAGAAACAATTAAATAAATAATAAATTTTTAATTTGAGAACTCGATTAATAAAGTCGAATTTTCACTACCTGGTATGCCGAAATTATTTAATAAAGTAGTAAAAGTATTAGTATCCAGTGACTTCTTTTTAAATTTGGGATGGGGACTTTTATCTCCAGTTTTTGCATTATTCATTTTGCAGAAGATAACAATCCAAGATCCCTTGAAGGCTGCTGAAGTAGCGGGGTTAGCTGCTTTGTTCTATTGGATATCAAAGTCACTACTTGAAATACCAATCGGATATCTTTTGGATAAAAAGCATGGAGAAAAAGATGACTTTTGGTTTATGGTGGCTGGTACTTTTATAACCGCTATCGTTCCTATTGGGTATCTTTTTTCAAGCGAACCTTGGCATATTTATTTGTGGCAAGTTGTACATGCCGTTGGAATGGCGATGTCTCTTCCTTCCTGGCTGGCAATTTTTACACGACATATAGATAAGGGAAAAGAAGGTTTTGAGTGGAGCTTAGAAACAACATCTATTGGGTTAGGAGCTGGAATAGCGGGCGGTCTCGGAGGCGTTTTGGCTGGTTATTTAGGATTTAACGCAGTTTTTATTTTAGTCAGCATACTTAATTTTGTTTCCGCTATTTGTCTTATGCTTATTAAAAATGATGTTTTTGTCAGGAGGGATGGGACTAGTATTATTATGGAAAAGCCTGTAGTTATACCATAATCAAAAAATGAAAAATCAAGAACTCTCAAAAATTTTTTATGAAATAGCAGAATTTTTAGAAGTGGATGGAGTGCCTTTTAAGCCATATGCATATCAAAAAGCTGCTTTGTCTTTAGAAAATTTAAAAGAGGATGTTTTTGATATTTATAAAAAAGGTGGCAACAAGGCTTTGCAAGATATTCCGGGAGTTGGAGAAAATATAGCAAATCATATAGAAGAATATTTAAAGACAGGAAAAGTTAAAATTTATGACCAATATAAAAAGAGGCTGCCTTTAAAAATTGATGAGCTTACGCGAGTAGAGGGATTAGGTCCTAAAAAAATAAAAGTTCTTTATCAAAAGTTAGGAATTAAAAATTTAAAAGATTTAGAAAAAGCAATAAAAAGTCATAAGATGGCTCCGCTTTTTGGATTTGGAGAAAAAACAGAACAGAATATTCTACAGGGGATTGAGTTCCAAAAACAAAATAAAGGCAGGTTTCTGTTAGGGCAGATTTTACCAGTTGCAGAAGACATTTTAGAAAATCTAAAAAAAATAAAAGAAGTAGAAAAAATTAGTATAGCAGGATCTTTGAGAAGAAAAAAAGAAACAATTGGAGATGTTGATATTTTAGTTGTTTCTAAAAATCCTCAAAAAGTAATGGATTATTTTGCTTCTTTGCCATCAGTAAAAAAAATTTGGGCAAAAGGGAAAACAAAAACTTCGGTGCACACAAAAGATGATTTTGATATTGATTTGAGAGTTGTTTCAGAAAAGAGTTATGGATCTGCTTTGCAATATTTTACAGGTTCAAAAGATCATAACATTGTTACCAGAAAAATTGCCATTGAAAAAGGATTAAAACTAAGCGAATATGGATTATTTAAGGGTTTTAAGATGATTGCTGGCAAAACCGAAGAAGAAGTTTATAAAGCACTGGGGCTGCCATATATAGAACCGGAATTAAGGGAAAATGAAGGAGAAATTGAGGCGGGTTTAAATAAAAAGCTGCCAAAGATAGTTGAACTTAAAGATATCAAGGGCGACCTGCATTGTCATTCAAATTGGGATGGCGGTGAAAATTCAATTGAAGAGATGGCAAATGAGGCTATAAAACGGGGTTATGAATATATTGGTATTTCAGACCATACAAAATTTTTAAGAATAGAAAACGGCTTAGATGAAAAGCAATTATTAAAGCAAAGCGAGGCAATTAAAAAATTAAATTTAAAATTTAAAACTGAAAATTTAAAATTTCGCATATTGCACGGCTGTGAAACAAACATTTTAAATAACGGGGAAGTTGATATTAAAAATGAGGTTTTAGAAAAATTAGATTATGTAATTGCTGGTGTTCATTCAAACCTTAAAATGCCAAAAGTCGAGATGACAAAGCGTTTAATTTCTGCCATGAAAAATCCTAACATTGATATAATTTCACATCCAACTGGGAGGTTAATTGATAGAAGAGAGGAATATCAATTGGATTTTGACAAAGTTTTAAAAGTTGCCAAACAAACAGGAACAATTTTGGAGATTAATTCAGCACCAGAAAGATTAGATTTAAGAGACTTGCATATAAGAAGGGCAAAGGAGGTTGGAATTAAAATGATTATTAACACCGACTCTCATCAGGCGAATCAGTTAGATTTAATGAAATACGGAGTTTTCCAGGCACGCAGAGGCTGGGCTGAAAAAAGTAATATAGTTAATACATTACCCCTTGGAGAGATAGTAAAGCAATTTAAGTAGGGGGCTATTTCAGCCCAGACACACACAAAGGGGGTCGGGGGAATTGGGTATTCCCCCGTGTAGGAAATTATTCAAAACCGAGGGTTTTTAAGGGAGTGAAACGAACACTTATGTCGAACCGACTAAAGAGTGAGCCGGTAGCCCGCAGGCGCGCCGAGCGAAGCGAGGGGAAGAGGCGAACGATGAGGCTGGTCCGAGGAAGAAGATATTATTAATACAAATTCGGTTGAAGAACTGATAAAATATATAAAATAAAATGCCCCAGTAGTAGAAATTTGGCAGCCCGCACTGCGAAGCAGTGCGGTTAGCAAAAAAGCCAAATTTCACTACGGGGCACCCCGTAGCTGGTCGTGAGAAATTCCTGCGTAGCAGGATATCCCGACCTAGAATTTTGACATTGTCGTAACTACGGGGAAAAATTTAAAAATAAATTAAAGAATTTTGTTAGGCTTAGCGGGTAAATTTTTCCCCGCAGGCTGTCAAAATTCTTATACTGGGGTGCCAAGAGAAAAGTCAGCTGGAGTTATAATTTTTAGAAAAGAAGGGGGTAAAATATATTACCTTCTTTTACATTATCCTGGAATAAATCGGAAAGGAGGTCATTGGGAATTTACTAAGGGTCACATTGAAAAGGATGAAACCGAAGAAGCTGCAGCCAGAAGAGAGACGATGGAAGAAACCGGAATTTCAGATATTAAAATTCTACCCGGCTTCAAGGAATATATAAAATATTTTTTTAGACAGAATATTAAAAAAGAACCAATATCACCTAAATATAAAAATAGTAAAAGGGCATCTTGGATTTTTAAGCTAGTTGTATTTTTTGTTGCAGAGACACAATCAAAAGATGTAAAACTTTCTCCTGAGCATATCGAGTTTGCCTGGCTTCCATTTGAAGATGCAGTTAAAAAAACAACTTATAAAAACTCAAAAGAGTTATTAAAAAAAGTTAATAATTTCCTTTCCAATAAATAACACAACAAAAAACCGCCAGAAAGGCGGTTTTTAAAGTATATTATTTTGCTTTTAGCCCGGTTAAATAAAATCTGTAAGATTTTAATTTTTAGCAAAGCTAAAAATTATTTAACTGGCTTAACTTCTTCTACTATTTTTACAAAAATTTCTGGCTGTTGGTTTGCTAATTCTGACAAAACCTTTCTATCTAGTTCTATCTTTTTTGTTTTTAATCCGTTTATAAGTTTGCTGTATGTTATACCATTTTCTCTTGCTAATGCATTAATCTGTAAATTCCAAAGATTTCTGAAAGTTCTCTTTTTTGCCTTTCTGTCTCTAAAGGCATAAGTCATAGCATGCCTTAATGCGTCTTTAGCTAATTTAAATTTTGATTTTCTTCCGTACTTAAAACCTTTTGTTTGTTTTAAAACATTTTTTCTGTGTTTTCTGGCTTGTACTGCTCTTTTAATTCTGCTCATTTTATTTTAATTTCCTAAATATTTTTTTAATCTTTTTGCTTCTGTTTTTGCCAATGGGACCCATTTGCGACCTTTTCTCTTCTGTTCCCCAGTCTTTTTTGATCTGTAGTGGTTTTGACCAGTAGCTCTTCTTAAGATTTTACCATTTTTGGTAATCTTAAATCTTTTTATCAACGCTTTTTTTGTTTTTGTGGTCATATTCGCTTTGCTAAAATCAAAACTCAAATTTCAAAAATCAAAAATATTTTATCGTCTTTCTATTTTTGGTTTGTATATTTGGTATTTGGTATTTGCGTTTTAGTTTTTATAATTTAGAGATAATTGTTGTGAATCCTCTCGGCTCACGCTTCAATTCTCTTTCTGTTTTAATTGGTATTATTTCGTTTATAATTTTTAAAAATAATTCAACTTTATCCTTTGCCATATATCCGAAAGCCTTTTCTCTTCCATGCAACACCAAGCTGACTTTTACTTTGTTTCCTTCTTCTAAAAACTTTTTAGCTTGTTTTGCCTTTGTTTCTGCATCGTGAGGCGAAATATTAAAGCTTAATCTGATTTCTTTTAGCTCTCCGCCCTTAGGTTGCTTTATTTTTTTTTCCTTTTTCTGTTGTGAATATAAGTATTTTCCGTAATTTGCGATTTTGCAGATTGGCGGTTCAACCTTTTCTGTAACCTGTATTAAATCTAAGCCCTTTGATTTTGCTAAATCAATTGCGCTAAAAATATTCATTATTCCTAATTGCTTGCCTTCTTCGTCTATCACCCTTACCTCTTTAGCCCTTATGTAATTGTTGATTAATATCTTGTCCAAAAATTTTATTAATTAAATACTATGTGGAAGTGGGGATTTTGAAATCCCGTCTGAAAAGCTTTTAAAAGCAATTCTACAAGTTTAGTTAATTCTAGTTTTAGAGCATCAAATAAAGAATTAACAAAATTTTTGATGCTTTATCTCCTTAGTTTTAAAAACTCGTCGGAGAAGCGAGTTTTCTATCCTAATAATATAACACCCTTGGTCCGTTTATTAGGAGTCAACGGTAAGGATGCAGCTTTAAGCGAAAGCTAAGGCTGGTTGCTTATTAAATAAATTAGCAATTATGATTTTTCTCAAAAGATTAATGAGCCTTAAGAAAGCTCAACTTGCCTTACTTTAAAGAACTATTCATCGAAACATTCACTCCCTTGGCACGCCGAAGCCTTAGCGAAGGCAGGCGTTATTGGGATAATTCGCGGTTAACTTCCCGTTGAACATCTCTCTTCTTTATTTTTTCTTTTTTATCGTACTTTTTCTTTCCTCTGGCTAACCCGAATTCAAGCTTTACTCTACCATTATTATCAAAAATTTTCAAGGGTATTAGTGAAAAACCCTTAGTTTTACTCTTGCCGATTAAATAATCTATCTCTTTTTTGTTTAAAAGTAACTTTCTTTGCCTCTCTTCATTATAGTCAGCTCCAACATTATTTGGCTGATAGGGAGGTACTTTTACTCCCACTAAAAACGGTTCTCCGCTTGCCAAAGTAATATAAGAACCGCCAAGGTTTATATGCCCTGTTCTAATAGATTTGACTTCCTGCCCAAACAAAACCATCCCTGCCTCAAATTTTTCCAGGACTTCATAGTCAAACCCAGCTTTTCTATTTTCAGAATAAACTTTCATAGTCTTATTATAGCATAAAATCTTGTATTGACAAGGTTTATTGCATGTGATATTATTTTTGTAGTTCTTGACAAACCCTCGACGGTTTAATCCCGTCGCGTTCGGCTAGTACGTTAACTAGTTGGTGATTTATGGCTGTGCAGTTTTGTATGTCAAATCTCGAGTTTGGGGCACTTGGCGACTTTAATCCTTCATCTGGTGCTCTTCTGTACGAAAGTTATCCGGTGGTTTTTATTTTTCTTGCTGGAAATGTATTAACCTGGCGCGGGAAAGGTCAAACATTTCCAAAAGGTAAGTTGGCTGGAGTAGGTATTGTGCACGTTTTTGTGGGCGGACCATCGAATGATAACGTGCCAGCATATCTCGAACTTGATGAGAGCTTGTATGCCTATTTGAATAATCGCAGTCCAACTATTTGGCAATCACACAAAATTTTGCCAAGAGTGAGGTTTGGGGTGCAGAGATAATCGATATGCATTATACCTCCCGAGCGGATTATTTCGTTCGGGTTTTTTATTGTAAAAAAGCTTTGATTTCGGCCCTATTTGTGATATTATTTTTTAATATGCAAAACAAAGAAACCATAGTAATTTCATTGGGCGGGTCGCTGGTTGTGCCAGGGGAGATTGATTTAGAATTTTTGAAAAGGTTTGAAAAGGTTTTAAAGAAGTATTTTAAAAAATATAATTTTATAATTTTGGTTGGGGGAGGAAAAGTTTGCAGAAATTATTTAAAAGCGTTTTCTGAATTTGGTATGAAAGATGTTGATAGGGAATGGCTTGGAATTAAAATTACGAGATTGAATGCAGAAGTTGTAAAACAGGCTTTTGTTAAAAATTCTTATAATAAAGTTTTTGAAAATCCAAAAGAAAGAATAAAAACAAATAAAGAAATTATTATTGGGGCTGGCTGGAAGCCTGGCTGGTCAACAGATTATGTATCTGTTTTAGCTGCCAAAACATATAATGTAAAAACAATAATCAATCTTACAAATATTGATTATGTTTATGATAAAAATCCAAAAGAATTCGCTGCGGCAAAACCGTTTGAAAACATAAACTGGAAAGATTTCCAAAAAATTGTGGGCACAAAATGGACACCCGGACTATCTAAACCATTTGATCCAAGAGCTTCGTTATTAGCCGCAAAATCAAAAATGAAGGTGGCGATTATAAATGGTAAAAATTTAGAACGCCTTGAAGATTTTTTAAACAATAAAAAATTTATTGGCACAATAATAAAATAGAATTCGTCATTGTGAGCAAAGCGAAGCAATCTAAACTCGGATGAGATTGCTTCGTCGTAAACTCCTCGCAATGACGATATGAATTAATGCGAGAAAAAATAAAAAAAATAATTGCAAAAGCAATTGCGGAATTAAAAAAGCAAGAAGGGTTTGAAAAGATTTTTAGCAGAGAAATTACTATTGAACATCCAAACGAAAAAATTCGCGGGGATTATTCAACCAGCGTTGCTTTTGTTATTGCAAAAGAAATTGGCAAAAATCCTTTTGAGGTTGCCACATTATTAAAAATAGAAATTGAAAAACAAAAAAACGATTTTGAAAAAGTAGAAGTAATCAACGGTTTTATAAATTTTTTTGTTTCTGAAAAATATTTGCAGGACCAAGTAAAAAATATTTTAAAAGAAAAAACAAAATTCGGAGATTTAAAAATTGGAAAAAACAAAAAAATAAATGTGGAATTTATTTCAGCAAATCCAACAGGTCCTTTAACTTTGGGAAATGGCAGGGGAGGGTTTTGTGGAGATGTTTTATCAAATGTTTTAGAGAAGTCTGGTTACAAAGTTGCCAAAGAATATTATATTAATGATACAGGGAACCAAATAAAAGTTTTAGGGCATTCTGTAATTGGAGACGCAGAGGCAGTATATAAAGGAGAGTATATTTTAGGATTGAGAAACAAAATAAAGGGCAAAACTCCAGAAGAGGTTGGAGAAAAATCAGCAAAAGAAATCTTAGAAAAAATGATAAAGCCATCTGTAAAAAAGATGGGCATAACTTTTGACAAATGGTTTTCTGAAAAATCTTTGTATAAAAATAAGGAAGTTGATAAAGCAATTGCGGAATTAACAAAAAAAGGATTTACTTATGAAAGCGAAGGGGCTGTGTGGTTTAAGTCAAAAGATTTGGAGGACGATAAAGACAGGGTTTTAATAAGGGCTGACGGGATTAAAACATATTTTGCATCTGATATTGCTTATTTAAAAAATAAATTTCAAAGAAAATTTGATAGTTTAGTCTTTTTTGTGGGAGCAGATCACCACGGATATATTGCCCGCGTAAAAGCCGCAGCCACCGCTCTTGGATATGATAAGGAAAAAATAGACGTTATTGTGATGCAATTGGTTAAACTCTTTGAAAATGGGCAAGAAGTGAGAATGTCAAAAAGGACTGGAATTTATGTGACAATTGATGAGTTGATAGAAGAGGTTGGGTTAGACGTAGCAAGGTTTTTCTTTCTAACAATAAGCCCAAATACCCACATGAATTTCAATTTGGATTTGGCAAAAGAAAAATCAGAAAAAAATCCTGTGTTTAAGATCCAATACGCGTTTGCAAGAATAAATAGCATTCTTGCAAAAACCAAAATGCAAATACCAAATACCAAAAATCTAGAATTGTTAAAAAATGATTCGGAATTAAATTTAATTAGAGAGTTTTTAAAATTTTCAGAAGTTGTTGAAGATTGCGCAAAAGATTATCAACTCCAAAGACTGCCGCAATATGCAACAGAATTGGCAGATTCGTTTCATAATTTTTACGAAAATTGCAAAGTAATTTCAGAAGATAAAAAATTAACGGAAGCAAGGTTGGCTTTAATATTATCAACAAAGATAGTTTTAAAAAACGTATTAGACTTAATGGGTATTTCTGCCCCAGAAAAAATGTGATGGAAACTAAAAACAAATATTTTTTACTGCGACACGGGCAAACAATTTATCAAAAAGATAAAATAAGATTACTTTATTTGGAAAGTGAAAATGATAAATTAACAATTACGGAGGAGGGAAAAGAAAAGATAAGACAGCAAGCAGCAATTTTGAAAGATAAAAAAATTGATTTGATTTTTTGTTCTCCATATTTAAGGACAAGAGAAACGGCGGAAATTGTTAATGAAGTTTTACAAAAAGAAATTGTTTTTGATGAAAGGCTAATTGATGTAAAAATGGGAGAATTCGCTGGAAAATCTACAGACAATTATGAAAAATTTTTTACTGTAGATAAGCTGGGTTTTTCAGAAAGACCTGCGGGTGGAGAAAACTGGAAAGATATTTTGCAAAGAATAGAAAGTTTTCTGAATGATGTAGAGAAAAAATATCAAGGAAAAAATATTTTGGTTGTAAGTCACGGAGATACTCTTTGGCTTATGGCAGGATTTTTGAAAGGATTAAAAACTTTGGATGAATTTTTTGCAACAAGGAAGACAGAAAAAAATAATTTATATCCCCACGCAGGAGACTTAATTGTAATTTAGAATAAAAAAATGGCATATAATTTTTCAGAAGAAGAGCAGAAAATATTAAAATTTTGGCAAGATAATAAGATTTTTGAAAAATCTTTGGAACAAACCCGCCTAGATTCGGCGAGGCAAGCAAAAGATAAAAAACCTTTTGTGTTTTATGATGGTCCGCCATTTGCTACCGGTACTCCTCATTATGGACACTTATTGCAAAGCGTTGTTAAAGATGCAATCCCTCGCTACAAAACTATGCAGGGTTTTTATGTTGCCCGCCAATGGGGATGGGATTGCCACGGGCTTCCTATAGAAAACATTGTTGAAAAAGAGCTCGGCACAAAAAACAAAAAAGATATTGTGGCGATGGGAGTTAAAAAATTTAATGATTTATGTAGAGACAAAATTTTTACATTTATACATGAGTGGGAAACAATAATCCCAAGATTTGGCCGCTGGGTGGATATGGCAAATCCATATAAAACAATGGATTTTGAATATATGCAATCGGAGTGGTGGGCATTTAAAGAATTGTATAAGAAGGGGCTTATTTACGAAGATTATAGATCTATGCATATTTGCCCTAGATGCGAAACCACGCTAAGCCAAGGCGAAGTAGCAGAAGGATATAAAGATATAAAAGATTTATCAGCAACAGTAAAATTCAAAGTTAAAAATCCAGAAAAGTACAACCTACCAGAAAATACTTATTTACTAGCATGGACAACAACTCCTTGGACTTTGCCAGGCAACGTTGCTTTGGCTGTTGGAGAAAAAATAAAATATATAGTGATAAAAATTGGGGAAGAAAATTTAATTTTGGCGCAGAGTAGATTATCGTCATTGCGAGCGGAGCGAAGCAATCTTGGCACTACAGAGATTGCTTCGTCGCAAGCTCCTCGCAATGACGGCTTGGAAGTAGAAAAAGAATTTTTAGGTAAAGAATTGGTTGGTTTAGAGTATGAGCCGTTATTTGATTTTTACGCAAAGGATGTAAATTTAAAAAATAAGGAGAATGGTTGGAGGGTTTATGCTGCGGATTTTGTAAATACAGAAGATGGTACTGGAATTGTTCATATTGCGCCGGCTTTTGGGGCTGATGATATGATGCTTGGTAAAAAAGAAAATTTACCATTTGTGCAACACGTAAAAATGGATGGCACATTTAAAGAAGAAACTGGAGACTTTGCTGGTCTTGATTTAAAACCTAGAGCAAAAGATAAACCCGAAGAAATTCGCGAAGTCGATTTGACAATAGTAAAATATTTGGAGAAAAATGGACTTTTGTTCATCTCTGAAAAATATACGCATTCTTACCCTCATTGCTGGAGATGTGATACGGCTTTGTTAAACTATGCTACAAGCTCGTGGTTTGTTGCAGTTGAAAAAATAAAACCAGCATTATTAAAAACCGCAAAAAAAATAGAGTGGTCTCCAGAACATATAAAGGAAGGAAGGTTTGGGCAGTGGTTAGAAGGAGCGCGCGATTGGTCTATTTCGCGTCAGCGTTTTTGGGCAAATACTATTCCTGTATGGAGATGCGACAAATGTAAAAAAGAATTTGTTTTTGCTTCTGCAAAAGAGCTTGAAGATGCAAGCGGCATAAAGGTAACCGATTTACATAAAGATGTAGTTGATGAAGTTGTTTTTAAATGTGGATGCGGCGCTGATGCGCATAGAGTGCCTGATGTATTGGACACTTGGTTTGATTCGGGGTCTGTGCCGTTTGCCACCTTGCATTACCCTTTGGAAAATAAAGATAATTTGAAAAAAAGATTGCCAGCGGATTTTATTGGTGAAGCGCAAGATCAAACTCGCGCATGGTTTTATTATCAGCATGTTTTAGTTGGCGCGCTGTTTGACATGGAGGCATTTAAACATTGCATTGTCACAGGGATTGTATTAGCCGAAGATGGAAAAAAGATGTCTAAAAAATTAAAGAATTATCCCGACCCGACAGAAGTTATGGAAAAATACGGAGCAGATGCGATGAGGTTTTATATGTTAAACTCTCCTGTGGTTCAAGCAGAAAATCTTTCGTTTTCTGAAAAGGGCGTTGATGAGATTGCGAAGAAAAATATTAGCAGATTGTATAATGTATTGGCATTTTATGAACTTTATAAAGACAATACTGCTGCCAATAATAAAAGTAAAAATATTCTGGACCGTTGGATTATATCTCGTCTTGGGGAACTAGTATCAACTTCAACCGAGGGTTACGAAAGTTATCGGGTTGATATTGCAGTGCGTCCGCTTACTGATTTTATAGATGACTTTTCAGTGTGGTATTTAAGGAGAAGCCGAGAGCGTTTTAAAGAGCAAAGCGATGATAAAAAAGATGCACTTGCTACTATGAGATATGTTTTGCAAACTCTTTCAAAGGTTATGGCTCCTGCGATGCCCTTTTTTGCCGAATATCTTTTTCAAAAAACCCGTGAAGATAGCGAGGCCGAGAGTGTGCATTTAACCAGTTGGCCAAAATTAGAAAAAAAGAATATCGATAAAGACTTACTAAAACAGATGTCTGAAGTTAGAGAAATAGTAAATCTGGCGTTGGCAGAAAGGATTACAGCCGGCATAAAAGTAAAACAGCCGCTCGCTTTGCTTAAAATCCAAAATTTAAAATCCCAAATCTCAAAAAATGAAGAATTGTTGGGTTTGATAAAAGATGAGGTCAACGTAAAAGAAATTATAGCAGATTTTACTCCATTAAATTTAAAATTAACCATTCCGCCAATAGTAGCGACATATAAGATAGAAGTTAAACTAGATACAAACATCACAGACAAACTAAAAGAAGAAGGGGTTGTAAGAGAAATAATAAGAGCCATTCAAGATACCAGAAAAAAAACTGGACTTAAGCCATCAGATGAAATTTTAGTTTCTTTTGCTGGAGATGAAAAATTAATTTTTATTATAAAAAATAATAAAGATTTAATAATAAAAGAAATTAGGGCAAAAGAAATTAATTTTGACAACGAAACAGAAAATAAAATAGAAATATTATTAGAAGGTAAAAAACTATTATTAAATATTAAAAAAATATAGTATGAGCCAAATTACTCCTCCGCCATCCATGCCGTCTAAGCCAAGTTTCAACAGCAAGCCCAGCATAAACGTCCCTCTTCCAAAACCCGTTCCAAAGCCAGATTCTTCAATATTTGGTGGAAAACAGGAATTAACAAGGTCAGAACTAAGGCAAAAATTAATGGGAACAGAAGGTTGGAAAGCTTCGGAAAGGGCAGGGCTTAATATGAGTGCGACAGAAAGAGCTAAATTGGAAAAACAGGTTTTTTCTTCGTCATATGGTTCAAGCATCTCTAAGGGTGACTTAAAGAGAGGAGAGGCTCAGTTAAATCAAAAGATATATTCTGCAAAAACTCCTGAAGAAAGAAACACAATAAGAAAGCAAATAAATTTTTTAAAAAAATTGGGAGGGTCTTAATTAATTCAAGACATGTCTATTCAATACAGCGCAAGAGGATTTGTTTTTGGCAGAGAGGATAAAGCAGAAACAGATAGAATTTTTTCTGTTTTTACAGAAGAATTTGGCAGACTTAAGATATTTGCCAAAGCGATAAGAAAGATTAAGTCAAAACTAAAAAGCGGAATTGATATTTTTTCTGTATCTGAAATTGAGTTTATACAAGGTAAATTACAAAAAACGCTTACAGACGCTGTTTTTATTAAAAAATTTAGTAACATAACATCCTCGCCAAGAAGATTTAAAATTGCCGATAAAATTGCAAAAACTCTAGATGACTTTATAAAAGAACAGGAAAAGGATAGTAAATTGTTTAATTTTTTAATAGATTCTTTGGATAAATTAAATGATGATTATTTGGAAAGCAAAAATTGCAATTTAATTTACGATTATTTTATTTGGAACTTTTTTTCTATGTTAGGGTTTGGTCCAGAGCTGCAAAAATGCGCTAACTGTTATTCAAAATTAAGTGCGGATGAAATATATTTTTCTTGCAAGGAGGGCGGTGTTATCTGCAAAAAATGTTTTAATTCAAATACAGACAACCAAGCAAAAAAAATAAATTCTGACGCTGTAAAAATTTTAAGGTTAATTTTAGAAAAGGATTGGCAAATTATATCAAAATTAAAGATTAATCTTAAGATTCAAAAATCAATGCAAGAAGTTTCAGAAGATTATTATTTCTATTTATTAAACAGATAATGTAATATTAAAGTATATAATAATTTTTTATGAGCAAAAAAATAATTTTTATAATAGCAGTTATAATAGTAATTCTAGGCTTTGTTGGTTTTTGGATATATAGAGAAGGAATGTTCTCAAAAGAAATTTTAAAGTTAGAAATTTTGGGAGTGGAAACGGCCAAAGCGGGAGATGAAATAGAATACACTATAAAATATAAAAACAACGGAAATTTTGCTTTGGAAAGCCCAAAACTTATTTTTGATTTGCCGGATAATTCTTTAACAGAAGATGAAAAGACTAGAATCACTCAAGATCTTAAAGATATTTATCCTGGAGATGAAGACTTTGTAAAAATAAAAGCCAGGCTTTTGGGCAAGGAGGGAGATTTAAAAGTTGCCAAAGCATATCTTTCTTATCAGCCTAAAAATTTAACAGTCAGATACGAGTCGGATACAACTTTTACAACAAAAATTGAAACAGTGCCAATTACTTTGGATTTTGACTTATCAACAAAGGCTGAAAAGGGAAAAGACTTTCAGTATTCGTTAAATTATTTTTCTAACATAGATTACCCTTTAGAAAATTTAAGCATTAAAATTACCCCAGTATCAGGTTTTGAAATTACTTCTTCTGATCCGTCTTCTTTGGATAACTTAGAATGGAAGCTCCAAACTTTAAGCAAGGCACAAGGTGGAAGAATAACTATTAAGGGGAAGATTAATGCCGACGTAAACCAAAATCTCAATTTTATTGCTCAATTGGGCATGTGGAAGAACGGTAATTTTTTTGTAATAAAGGAAACATCCGCCGAGGTTCAGATTATTCAATCTATGCTGTATATTTCTCAGCAGGTTAATGGTTCTTCAAATTATGTGGCTTCACCTGGAGAAACATTGCATTATCAAGTTTTTTTTAGAAATATCGGTTCCTCCGCATTTGAAAATTTATTTGTTA
>Ga0265297_10001350_pt1 | contig 58548 bp, 54 predicted proteins | sample Munlanlwell13791_FD_192502 | JGI IMG/M metagenome (GOLD analysis project Ga0265297, IMG submission 192502) | Leachate microbial communities from a municipal landfill in Southern Ontario, Canada - Leachate well 137-91 | ecosystem: Engineered > Solid waste > Landfill > Unclassified | place... | reverse complement strand
AATCTTGAATTAGATATAAAATCACCTCCTTTCTAGCTGAGGTGATTTTATTATAGCCCCAAGGGCTACGCCATTAAACGCACACACCCGCTAAAGCGGGTGGTTTTTCTGGTTATAAAAAAGGCAGGGTAAACTCCTGCCTTTTAATTTAATTAAAATTTTTAATGTCTGACTAGCATAGGTTTTCTTAAAAACATATCCCTCGAAGCAAGTATATCTTCTTGAGTACTTACGCTATGATAGAGTTTTTTGCTCTTTAAGACACTTTGAGGAACATAAAAATCATCATATTTAAGCTGGACCATTCTTTTGTGCCAGGCTTCTATAATAGCTTCATGATTTTCAGTTATAATTGTTCCTTTTATTAGCGTGGCTAATAAAGGGGCACTATGCTCATCACACTTTTTAATAACATCGATAATTGATTTGCTGAATGGTTTTTTTTCAGTCATCTTAAACCTCCTCTTAATTTTATTTAATAATTTGAAAATAACTATTTGCAAAAAAATATATCACATTATCTATCTTTAGTCAAGACCTAATAACAAAAATGCTATAAAACATTTATTACTACATAACCATTATTATCATAAACTTTTTTAAAATACTCAGCTGAAAAAAGATCTTTATTTATTGTTATTTCTCTAACTTCAAGACCATCAATAATTTTATTTAAATGAAAATAAAGATAATAATTATCTTTATCACTATAAAAAATCAAACGCTCTAATTTACCATAGGGACAGTTTTTAATTCTCTCGTATAAATCAGCCGCGGTACTTGCGTTAGCTAATGATTCTAGGTACTTATAACGCTCTGAAAAAATAGCTGCTGGATGATTATTGTGTTGATTAAAATAAATTAAATTATTAATCGGAGTAAAAGCTAAAATTTGTGGCGTAGTTTGTAAAGTAAGTTTTGAATTAGTGTTGGCTTCAGTTTTTAGATAATTAACCAAATTTAAAATTGCTTGATTAACTTCTCTTGATTCTACCCGGCGCCCCCTAACTATTGGGTCATCAACAAAAAAACCAAAAATAGACTGTGAGGCAAAATAAACAATCCCGATGATTACTAAAGTAAAAGCTAAATTTTTATGATCATTCACCTTAAAATAATTCCATAAACGCGTTAGGCCATAAGCTGCGGCAATTGCTAGAATACTAGGCGCTAAAATATAAAAACCACGAAACTCTTGAAATGGTTGTTTGGAGATTAGTAACACCAACATCATCAAGCCCCACCAAACAAAAGCTGACAAAAATAAATAAGCTAACTGTTTAATCAGTGGCTGTTGTCTATAATAAATTAGCACCACTAAACCAAATAATAAAATTAAACTATTTAAACTAGTCAGCTGAAACATTGGTAACCAAAGATTAAGCCCATTAGGAGTAAAGAATGAAGTTTGCCAGCTTTCTATACCAAATTTAAAATAATTTATAGCTAAAGGCAAAATAAAAGGTGCGCTCACCAGCAAAGCAACTAACATGGTTTTTATCAATGACCAAAAATATCTTAATCTAGCTTCTTTAACTTCTATTAAACCTAATAAAAGCAAAGCTAAGGCCGCAAAAACTAGCCAAAGATAATAAGTCATGGCAATTAAGCCTGCTATCAAGCCATAAAGTAAGATTTTTTTATTATTTAACTGCTGACGCGAAATAGTAAGATAAAGTTGAATATACCAGAAGATGCTTAGCGCCGCTGTCACTACTTCATAAGGCTTACCAATCAATAAATCTTTATCTAAAATAGTTAAAATTAACAAAGGAGCTAATACAGCAAGCATGTTACTAGCTGATTTATTTTCTAGTGGCTCAGCTTGGCTTAAATATTTTTGAAAATAATACAAACCGATTGGAAACAATAAAAAGAAAAATCCGCTCGCTAATTTTGCTATTAAAACACCATTATAATTTAAGACTCGACCAATTACAGCAAATAGCCAAAACCACAAAGGAGGATAAAAAGGCGCTAAACTATGATAGGAAAAATCTGACATTAAGCTAGTATGAGCAAAAGTATTATACATCGCAGCGATTGTTATTTCATCGCCCTGTAAACCCCAAAGTGGTAATTCTAAATTATTAACCAACACCGCGTAAGCCGCAGCTGAAATGACACCAACGAGTGCTAAGAAATAAACCGGTTTTATTTTTTTATAAACCAAATAACTAGCCAGCGCTATAAAAATTAATAACAACAGCTTAATCACGATATAACTTTGGATATCAAAAAAATTCATATTATGATTCTTTGTAAACCCAGTGTTTATAAACCATAAAATTAATCGTTGACATTAAGGCAATCGAACCTAAACGTACTAATTTATAGTTTAGACCAACTAAATCATAAAAGATATACATTAAGAAAATGGCCGCAAAATAATTAAAAAAAACTGACACCATAAAACGACTAAACTGTTGAAAATGTTTGGCCGAAGCTTTAAATGACCAAAATTTATTTAGCAAAAAATTATAAAGAATAACAAATATCTGACTCAAAGCTACAGCTAAGACTGGGCGAAGGTTGGCTACTTCTTTTAAAATTATAACTAAACTTAAGTCGATAATCGCCGAGCTTAAACCAATAATAAAAAACTTAGCAAATTGATACTTAGCATTAATGATGTAGTTTTTGAGTTTATTCATAATATCCATACATGAGCTAACTATATTATACACCAACCATGAAATTCACTTTAATTTAAGAGCTATGGTTTTGTCTGCCGAAAATTTACCATATAAAATGGTCACACAATTTTTTGCAATAGCAAATTCAGAGGCTAAAAAAACAATTAATTTATCATTAGCTTTACCAGCTTCAGGAACTTCGGCTAAATCAATTTTAATTGTACCGTCAGATAAAATAGATTTAACACGTGTTTGTTTAGCCCCAGCATGAACCTTAATACGCAAAATTATTTTTCCTTGAATTTTTAATTGTGCTTTGTAATCATCTAACATAAAATGATTAATAAATCATGATTTAGTTATACCATCTAGAAAACTATTTAAGATCTATGCTGTAAAGCGTAGTAGTCACATTATCTTTTTCTTCATCACCTAAATTTACTTCTAATAAGCTTGTTTCCAAATGAGAAAAATTATTACTAGCCATCAGGTCAGATAATAAAGTAGTAGTCGCTAACTTAAAAATTTCTTGTTTAGATAATGAATTCCAAGAATAATCTTTATTAATAGCTAATTCAGCTATAAAACGAACTGGCTTATTGGTTACTGAAGCTTCAGCTGGCCACAATCTAAGCACATAACTATCAATTTGTTCATTTCTTGGTGCAAGTTTAGTAAAAGTTAAACTGTTTGGCTCATTGTTCCAGAAGCGAGGCCGCAAAGGGGCGTCGAGATATGGAATTTTAAAAAGAGTGCTTGTCCCCCGCCGCACAAAATTTAATAAACTTGGTTCTAAACGCTCAACCCAACCAGCTTTGATTAAAACTTCTTTAAGTGTTTGGGGTTGTGCCTTAAAAATAAAGTTAACTGGTCGGCGACGAGCACCTCTTAAGTTCTCTGTCACTAATAAATCACTAGACAAGCCATTGGCGTTAATTAAAGATGTTTTTTTATTAGTAGCCGATGATAAAGCATAGAAAAAATTAGCCTTAATATCACTGGTTTTTAAAATCTGTGAAAAATAAATACCTGATATTAAAATTATTGCACCTGATAAAAAAATAATTTTAAATAATTTAGAAAAATAATGTGGCTTATCAAGCTGAGCCAAAGACTTTTGTACTATAACACCTAAGATAAACCAAAAAGTACCAAGCAAATAACCACCGAGCACATCTGAAAAATAATGAACCCCTAAATAGATTCGACTAAAACCAATCACTAAGATCATGAAGATAGCCACTAACACCAAGCTAATACTCCTAGACCAGCGAGGATAAGTTTTAATAGCATAATAAGTTAAAAACATTAGAAACACTAAAGCCATCGCAGCATGTAAAGACGGAAAGGCATAAGAATTTTCAAAAAAGAAGGTTGGAAGGGGCCGTGGGCGGGCAATTATGAACTTAATTAATGAACCTGATAAGAAAGTGCCAGCTATAACTAACCATAAACTAATAACATATGACTTTTTTTTCTCTAGCCATAACCAAATACTAAAAACCAAAGTGCTAGCAGCAATAAAATAAGCTGAACCAAACATGGTAATTAAAAACATTACAACAGCTAAGTGCGGTTCGGAAAAAAGACTAATGAATAATTGCAAACGATGATCAAGCTCAGCTAAAAAGCTGTTTACTTTATTAGCTAATAGTGCATAATAAAAAATAGTTAAAACCAAAATAATATTAGTTAACCATAAAGCAGACAGCGGTAATCCAAAAAAATCATTAGGGTTGCTTAGACGCAAAATTTTTCTACTAGCTAGTGGCCTGTCTTTAGCAAATTTTTTCCACCAACTCGTTGTTTGATACCAAATAAAAAAAGTTTTTAATGCTGTTGCAATCAGCTCTCTTAGTTGTTTACCCTGTTTAACTAGCCAACCTTTTAGCCACCACAAAAAAGCTAGAATGATAAGCACCCCGAGCACTAAAATAGCTAAACGACCTGACCAGGCTCCAATGGTTTGCCAAGCATTGCCGGCTAAATAACCAACGCCGACATAAAAAAAAGTAAAAACAAAACTACTAATAGCCACCGGAATAACAAATTTAAACCACGGCATTTTAATAAGCCCTAAAACAAAATAAAGCGTTGAACGAACTGGAGCAATAAAACGTCCAAAAAAAATACCGGATGTGCCGCGCCGTTTAATAAAATCTTTGGCTTTGATTAAATATGATTCTTTCATTATTTTATGCTCCTTTTTAAAAGATCCTGCAAAACGACGCCCCCAAGCAAAGGCCGCCATATCACCCAAAAAAGTAAAGATTGAGCATATGACTATTAAATCAAAGAAATCAAAAACATTCTCCGTTACTAAAAATCCACCAAAAATTAAAATTACCACGCCTGGAATAAGCCAGCCAAATAAAGGAATAGCTTCAAGAAAGGCTATCAAAGCTATCAAAAAATAACCCCAATTGCCAAGGTGGCTGATTAAATCTGTTAACCATTTTAGAAAGTCAGTCATAAAAAATAGTGACAAGTGGAAAGTAGCAAGTAACAAGTAAAATATCTTTGTAGCCCACTTGCCACTTGCTACTTTTCACTTGCTACTATAAAAATTTGGAGTGCTGGGAATTTCCGCCAGAGGCGGACCAGCCTTTGGCTGGGGACTCTACTTTAAACCAGTCGGAGTGCTGGGAATTGGACCCAGTCTACACGCACCCGAAGCGTGTGTACTACCGGTATACGACACCCCGGAAAGATAATTTATAATTTTCAATTTCTAATTTTAAAAATTAACCCCTACCCCTTCCCTTCCCCTTTTTTCCGCCGATTCGGCGGAAAAAAGGGGAAGGGTGCCCGAATTCCGCGTTAGCGGAACGAGGGCGGGATAGGGTTTAATAAAATTATTTTTTATCCGGTACCAACTGATTTAAGAAAAAACCTACCAAAGAAAGAATGATGCTAAACCATAAGGCTGTCCAAAAACCGTCGACTGAAAAACCAACCACAATTTTTGATGACAAAAGAATTAGTAAAGCGTTAATCACTAAAGTAAATAAACCAAGCGTTAAAATATTAATCGGTAAAGTAAGAATTAATAAAATTGGTTTAATGACAGCATTAATAATGCCGAGCACTAAAGCCAATAAAACAGCGGTCCAAAAACCAGTTAGAACAACGCCGGGCAAAAGATAACTAGTTAGCACAATGGCCACCGCGGCGATCAACCACTTAATAATTAAATTCATATTGTTAATATTTAAAATTCTCTACCCTATAAAATAGAAAATTATTTTTTTTCAATTAACTCATCATTCTTAAGAATGAGTTTAATAATAAAATATAAAAAAGCCATGACAATAATAAATGTCAGGCCAGCGTTTAAAATAATTCCAAAATCAAAAGTTGCTCCCTTAATAGTTAAAGTCAAATTAGACAAAGTATTAGGAGCAATCAGCTTAATGGCAGGAGTAAAAACGCCTTTAACAATCGCATCAACTAAATCTTTAGAAGCGCTAGCCGTAATAACACCAATCGCTAAACCAATAACTGAATATTGTTTTAAAAACTGCAATAAACCTTGAAAAAAACTTTTTCCTTTGTGCGCAATTTCTAATGGCTTGTTAAGCATATAATTTTAGACTTGCTATTAACTTTATAAAAAGCGTATTAATTTATAAGGTATACACTAAGCACAGTTTATCTTATTTTCTACACTTTTTCAAGATTTATTAAGAAAAAAACTACCACTAAAGAAAAGGCCAGTAACCAAGCCAGGGTCATAAAAAGCATGGTAATAGCGTCTTTTTTATGGTTTTCTAAAAACAATTGAATTGGTTTACCTAACACCAAGGTTCCGGTAATAGTTGCTGAAATAACTAGCAGTAGTAGCATTAACATTGGCATAAAAAAGTTATCCGGCTGATTGCCGAACCAATCTTCACCGTTAAATAAAAACCAAGACATTAAGGCTATGTAAGCGAAAGTTGCTACGGCATTGGCTAGACTTAACCAAATAAGTTTTTTGTTCATATGATTATGAATAAATTATCTAATAAAAATTATTATTTTAATGCTTGTGTCGCAAAATTCGCGCAATGGTGGACTTAGCGAGAATCGAACTCGCGTCTCGGCAATGCGAATGCCGCGTGCTACCACTATACCATAAGCCCGAAACAAAGTGACAAGTCACAAGTGGCAAGTGTCAAGTATTTTTGTAACTTGTCACTTGTCACTTTCCACTTGTCACTATTTTATTTCACCAATTCAATAGATTCAATCTTCACATCTTTCTCCGGATGATCATTGCCATCAACCACAACGTTCTCAATCTTTTCAACTACCTCCATGCCCTTAGTAACATAACCAAAATTAGTATGTTTACCATCTAACCAACTAGTAGCCGGAGCTGTGACAATAAAAAATTGTGAACCATTAGTATTTTCACCAGCGTTCGCCATGGCCAAAGAGCCTTTAACTAATTTATGATCATTAATTTCATCAGCAAACTTATAACTTGGCCCACCCATACCATGAGTTGAGCGATCGGCTAATTTTGAATTTGGATCACCACCTTGAATCATAAAACCTTTAATCACGCGATGAAATAAAGTTCCGTCATAAAAACCTTTTTGCGCTAAAGTTAAAAAATTACTCACGGTAATTGGAGATTCTTTATAAAACGCCACCTCAATGCGTCCATAATTAGTTACGAGAACGGCGCCGGAATATTCTTTGGCTAATTCCTGATTTATTTCTGAAGGTATCGTCATAGTTTTTGTAGTTGTGGTTGAAGCTGGCGTTACTTGATTACCAGTTTCATTACCATAATAATTAGTTGTTTTAGAGTCAGTGCAACCTGACAAAGCAAACACAAAGAGCAAAGGGAACAAATAGATTAGTTTTTTCATAAAATTTTATTTTTTTTAATTATTAATTTTAAGTTTATTTAATATTTTAATTGCTTCTTCAACTGACTCAACCACTACACCTGTTTTATTTACAAATTCTATTGACCACCTTGGCAAACGATCTTTTTTCCAAATGATAATAAGCTTATCACAAAAATCTCCCGCTTGTTTAACATTATTTTTATAAAAGATACCAATTTCAACCCAAGTAGCTTCTGAAGGAGCTAAACCAGGGTGAGCAACTAATATATCAGCTGAAAAAATTGCCTTCAAGTCATCAGGAAAAAAAGTGTCTGGAGATGATTGATTAGAATCAAATTCATAATCATAAAAATCAAAACCGTCTAACCTTTTAAAATCTTCTTTCCAATTATTTTCATATTGATTTGGCTGACCAGCTAGATATACCTTCTGCATAGGCTATTTTACATAATAATCTTTTTTAATTTTTTGATCTTCTTCTGCTCGTTTTTCTGAGATTAATTCCTTGGCTTTTGAACGTAATTCAGCTAAAGGCATGCTAGCTAATTCTAGGCTTTTTTTGGCTAAATAAGCCTCATTATTGAGTTTAGGGTCTTCTATGACCTCAGCCAATAAAACGTCCAAAATAGCCCCAATTTGAGGCCCAGGCTCGATTTTAAGAAGCTTCATTAAGCCTTCACCATTGATTTTAAGCATTTTAACAGAAATAGGGTCATGGCGCACCTTATCCATCATATACTGTAAATGACGCAATTTGTAAGGCATGGCTTTTGGCGTTCCAGAACCAAGCCTATCAGCCACGCGCAAATCAATTAAATCAGACAAATTTTCTTCGCCCACTTTAGCAATCAAACGTCTAACTGAGGCGGCGGTGACTTCATCAACATTATAATAAAACATGTGATTCTTAACTAGATTAACCACGCGCTGACTATCAACTGTAGAAAAATTAAGTCGTCTCATTAAGCGCTCTACGATCTTAGCGCCCACAATTTCATGATTATAAAAAGTGGCGGCGCCGTTCACGATTTTTCTAGTCCGCGGTTTACCAATATCATGCATTAAACTAGCCAGACGAACTTGCCAATTTTTATTAGGACAATTTTTTAAAGCTAAAACACAATGATCAAATACATTATAAACATGATGATGATTCTGTTTCATGTCTAAGCCCTCTTCTAATTCGGGAATGATATAATGTAATAATTTTAATTCATGTAATTTAATAATACCTAAATGCGGAGTGTCTGAAGCTAAAATTTTTATTAACTCATCACGAATTCTTTCGTTGGCCACAAATTTTATACTACCAGCTAATTTAGCAATGGCGCGCTCAGTTTTTCCTTCAATCGTAAAACCTAGCTGACAACTAAAACGCACAGCTCTCATCATGCGCAGAGCATCTTCTTTAAAACGATCACTTGGCTCTCCCACGGTTCTGATGACTTTTAATTTTAAATCTTTTTCACCATTATAGAGGTCAACAATTTTTCCATCACCCGACATGGCTAAGGCATTAATGGAAAAATCACGCCGCGCTAAATCAGCTTCTAAATTATCTTCAAACACAACTTCGTCCGGACGACGATGATCACTATAACCTTGCTCACTACGATAAGTTGTAATTTCAACCACATTTTCTAAAACGCCAGCCTCATTTCGTAAGGGCACAATCACGGTCCCAAAACGATTTTCATATTTAGCATCAGGAAATAATTCTACTATTTTCTCTGGTCGAGCATTAGTCGTAATGTCCCAATCTTTTGGAGCTTTAGCCAATAACAAATCACGCACACTACCACCAACGATATATGCCTCAAAGGAAGCCTCAGTCAGGCTGTTAATAATATCAATAATAAATTTTGGTATATTTTTTTCTAACATATAATTTATTCTCTCTTCCATTTCTCTTTCTGTTCTTCGTAATTACTTGCTAAATAAGCTTGATTAGTAGCGTTATTACTCTGATTTGGCCTCACTAAATATAAGCGACGATGCTGAGTATCAAAATAAACATTAGTTCGATCATAAATTAAATTAGGCCCAGTTAGAATCGTTGGTTCAATTCCTATTTCTTCTTTAACAACACGGCTAGTTAGTTTAATTGACTCCTGATACTTATTATCACCAGCGTTGCCACCAAAAATTAAAACATCAACAGTTCCTTTGTCAACCGCACTAAATAAATTATTTAATGAAACAGAAATATCATCAACAAACAAATCTTTCTTATCATATAGAAACTCAGACGGATCCTGATGGCTCATAAAAGAAATTTGTTTACCAGTTGTCTTGTCAGTCCCTACCGCAATTACTCCAGTACAATCGCAATATTCCTCTGAAAATTTATCTTGCTCATTGATGTCTGATATAACATAAGTATTTCCACCTCTATTAACCATATTATTTTTTTGAAAATAATTACGAGACGCATAATAATCAATATCAAGGCCGTTCTTTTTAATCAGCGAAATCATTTTTTCTGTATAAGGATCAATCTTATAAAGATCAACTAATGAGGCCCTGATCGGAGGCTGAACTTCTGGTTGCTTAAACAACTTTTTGTCTCTGACTGCTTCTTTAGCTAAAGATTTGTTAAGCTCTTTTTCAGCTTTATTAAATTTTAAAATCTCAAAAGGTTTGAACATCATAAAATAACTTTTTAATAAAACTTACAAAGAAATTTTTTTAATGGTGTCACTTTGTGATTCAAAATTTTTACACCTTCTTTGCTTAGTAAGGCAATTTTTTTATTTGTACCTATGGCAAAACCACCAACACTGCCATCGGATCTAATTACTCGATGGCAAGGCACAATTGGTGCATAAGGATTCTTATTTAAAGCATTGCCCACTGCTCGATAAGCTCGTGGCTTTTTAAGGGCCTTAGCTAGCTGTCCGTAAGTAGCTACTTTACCCCTAGGAATACGTTTAGTCAACGCCCAAACTTGCTCAGCCAAAGACGACTGACTTAGCAGCTTATGTTTCATTTTAATAGCAAAGAGTTAAAACCACCAGGCATTAGCTCACTATAAGATCCAGCTAAATCTTTTAATAATCTAGGTAAGTAAATATAAGCCGCAATTAAAGGAATAATAATCAATAAAATTTTCAAAATATCCATGACCCTTATCCATCTGATGTATCTAGCGGTTTTCAGGGTTATGTCTTGAAGCTCTTTTAACGCCTTAGTATTCTCTTCTAATTGACGCACAATATCTTCTTCGGTCATATGTTTATGGGTAAAATTAGCAATAATTATCTGTCTTTAAGTTTATAATAAAGGCGATTAAGTCGCAAGTGACAAGTCGCAAAAAAAGTAGAGCCACGCTCATTACTTGCCACTTACCACTTGTGACTCTTTGATTAATTTCTCTATAAAGAAAAAACTGCTCTCTATTGAAAGCAGCTTTCCCCATACTAACCGCGAAAACGGCTAGACAAGCAAGGGGTAAAATTAAGGATCTCGTCGCCAAACAACTATTATTTCTTTCCAGAGTTAAGGAGCTTATTAAGTTCTCGTTTAAAAGTCTGTGCATCTTTAAAAGATTGATAGACGGACGCAAAGCGGATATAAGCTACCTGATCAATCTTTTTTAATTGTTTCATTACAATCTGACCAATCGTTGCAGAAATTATTTCACTTTTTCTTAAAATTTGTATATCGCGCTCAATTAAACTAATTAATTTTTTAAATTTTTCATCAGTCACTGGTCGCTTTTCAAAGGCTCTCTTCAAACCTTTAACTAATTTTTCGCGATTATAATTTTCTTTACGACCATCACGTTTCACAACTGTTAAATCAAGAATTTCCACTTCCTCATAAGTTGAAAAACGAAAGTTACATTTTAAACACTCGCGGCGACGCCGAATTGATAAACCATCCGTCGCGACGCGCGAATCAACTACTTTAGTGTCTTGAAAATTACAAATCGGACATTTCATAAATCTTTATAACAAAAACATCCTCACCGGGCAGTCAGCTCGTTAAAGGATGTTTTGTTTGAGATAATATTTTTTTATCACAGTAGTGGATAATGTTTGATTGATAAGTAAAGCCTAACAGATATGATAGATAAGTCAAGGGCAGTGTTAGCTTACTTACGACAGAACCTCTAGTAGATACAGCTAGTTGATAATTATTGGACGACAAATATAATAATCTTTTTAGTCAATAGTTGATAGGCAACGGGCAACTAACTTACACTACGACAGGATTAACTTCTAAAAAATTTACTAACAATAAATTCAATGAAGACAAATAATAGCCAAAATAAAAATAGCAAATAAGCTTCTTTTCTCGCCAAGGTTCTTCCGGTAAACATTAAATAATATAACAATAGCGAAGCTATAACCATAAAGAACCCTGTCACAAAAATTATTGTCAGAGAAAAATTAAAAGGTGATACTAGCGCCAAAATACCAACCACAATGGTTGCATCTGCTAAAACAGTTCCTAAAATATCCCCAATAGCCAAAGAATCATCATTCCTCTTAATTGATTTAATAGCAAAAAATAACTCCGGTATAGTGGTGCCAATGCCAACAACAAACATACCAATTAAAATAGGATCTATACCGATTTTAAAAGCCAACGACGAGGCTGATGTAACCACAAAATGAGATCCTACTAAAAGCAAGGCCATGCCTAAAAGAAGCATTAGGAAATTTTTTAAATGGTGTTCTCCTTTGATTCTAGTATCATTTTTAATACCATCTTTTATAGCTATATAATAGAATACCACCCCGACAATTATAAGAGTCATGCCGTCTATGCGACTATAAAAGCCATCTAATCCCAAAATTAGAGGTAATAGCAAAATTAAAGGATAAATTTTTCGATTTTTTAAAATTTTTCCTTCAACTTTTAAGCCCCTGCCAGCTAAATAAAGAATAATAGCAAAGACCAAGGTCAAATCTGCTATATTAGAACCAAATAATGTACCTAAACCAAAAGAAGGTATTTTTTCAATCGCCGAGCTAATAGCTACAAATGTTTCAGGAAGTATAGAAATAACGGCTACAATAATAAACCCTACGGTATATTTTGATAAATGAAAACCTTCTGCTAAGCGAGCAGCGTATTTTGTGCCCAAATTTGCCCCCTTAATTATCAGCATTAAAGAGCAGGCTAAAATAAAAATATTGGTCAACATAAAAAGTTAAAAATTAAAACATACCAATCTATAGAGAATTAAAATTTTAGTACAAAATATAATACCTATATATAATTATAGGCGATTATACGAAATTAGTTAAATATAAAAGAACCGTATTCACTATACAGCTCTTTTTATACTAAAAATAATACTACATCATCTTCTTCCGAATAAAAGTCGGGATAGAAAGTTCGTCATCTTCTTCTTCGTCAGCGTTTAACTTTTTAACTGCTGGCTCAGCTTGCGCAATCTTTAGAGCCGAAGCTTTAGATTTAACCACAGGCTGTCTATGATCATCGCCTTCTTCAATAAACGGCGTTGGATTATAGTTTCTATCTGGCGTAATTGAAGCCGTGCCAACCGGACGCTTACTACCATTAAAACCAGTAGCAACGACAGTTATCTTAATTTCATCTTTAAATTTAGGATCAATCACGGCGCCGAAAATAATTTTCGCATCTTCATCAGCCGAGGAAGTAATAATCTTAGCCGCTTCATTAACTTCATGCATGGTTAAGTTGCTACCACCAACAATGGTAAAGAGTATGCCACGTGCTCCTTCAATTGACATTTCAAGTAACGGAGAATTAATCGCCATTTTGGCAGCTTCAATGGCTTTATTTTCGCCACTAGCTTGCCCAATACCCATCAAGGCCGAACCAGCTCCAGACATTACAGCTTTAACATCGTTAAAGTCAACGTTGATCAAACCTGGAATAGTAATTAATTCGGAAATTCCTTGTACACCCTGGCGCAATACTTCATCCACTACCATAAAAGCATCGAGGATGGAAGTTTTCTTTTCAATCACTTGTAAAATTTTATCATTCGGGATGGTAATAATCGTATCAACCTTATCAGTTAACTCAGCTAAACCTCGATCAGCGACTTGTCGGCGTTGTGCACCTTCAAAAGCAAAAGGTCGAGTAACCACCGCGACAGTCAAAGCACCAATGTCGCGCGCTAATTCAGCCACGATTGGAGAGGCGCCGGTTCCAGTTCCACCACCAAGACCACAAGTTACAAAAACCATATGTGCATCTTTTAAAGCATCACGAATTTCATTCTGCGCTTCTTCCGCTGCCTGACGACCTAAGTCTGGATTCATACCAGCGCCTAAGCCACGAGTAATATTTTTTCCGATATGGATTTTACGTGTGGCTTTATTATAGTGCAAAGCTTGCACATCAGTATTAACAGCGATAAATTCTACGCCTTTAATACCACTGTCGATCATACGATTAACAGCACTACCGCCTGATCCACCAATACCAATAACTTTTATTTTTGCAAAACTTTCGACTAATGGTTTAACTTCGGCCATATAAATTGTGTTTAGATCCCTGTTTATAAAGGGGTAATATTTTATGAAAAGAGTCTTCAAATCCCTTGCTAAGCAAGGGATGATTTCGATTAAACGAAATCAAAAAACTACTTACTATTATTATAAATCTGTTAAAACAGAATAGCAAGTAGTTTGAACAACTTTTGTGTACAGCAACACCAACTAAGGCTTAATAGACGAAAAGATATTTCTAATTTTATCTACAATACTTTGAAGAGGTAGTTTACTAAAGAAGTTACCCTCTGGTTCAAATTTTGTTAATTGTTCACCCCAAGCAATTAAACCTAAGGCGGTTAAATACTCCAGTTCATTCACTTTATCAACCACTGTTGCCATAGTTCGATTATTACCCAAGGAGGCTGGTAATCTTAATTTTCTTTTCGCGATCTCAACGATATCAGATAATTTAGCACCACCGCCAATTAAACAAATCCCGGCTGGTAACATACCTGAACGATCAACTTTTTTTAATTCAGCATCAACTCTTTCAAAAATTTCTTCAACTCGCGCTTCAATAATTTCTGCTACATAACGACAAGAAATAACAGTAATTTCATCGGTTAGATTTTCTTCTTGTACTAAATCAGAAATATCTATCTCGTCTTTCTTAGTAAACTGATCAGCACGTGCGCTACCATAACGAACTTTAATTTTTTCCGCTAAATTAATTGGGCACCTTAAACCAATCGCAATATCTGAAGTTATATGACTAGAGCCGATTGGTAAAACCGCCGCGTGCAATAATTCTCCTTCTTCAAACACCGCTAAACTAGTGGTAGCGGAGCCAATGTTAACCACGGCGACGCCCAACTCTTTCTGTTTAGAGCTGACAACTACGTTGGCGGCCGCTAAAGGCGAAAACACCAAATCATCAATATTTAAACCAGTATGAAAGATTGCCTTAGTTAGATTTTTGATTTGTGAAGATAAGTTCTGAATAATTAAAGCCACAACTTCTAGTCTAATACCAGTCATGCCAACTGGATTTTTTATATCCTCCTGTGAGTCAACAATAAATTTAGATGGCACAGTATGAAGGATTTCGTAATTAGGCGGAACAGCCAAAGCTCGTGCCGCTTCGATCACGCGCTGCACATCCTCTTGATTAATCTCGCTGTCTGAACGGCTTACGGCTACAACGCCGCGACTAGTTTGGCATTTTAAATTAGGACCATTAATACCAACCCAAACATTGGTAATGGCAGTGCCTAATAAACGCTCCATTTTTTCTAGCACTGCTGAGATGGCGGCAGTGGTGTCTTCAATGCTATTAATAATGCCTTTACTAACACCGGCTGATTCAATCGCCACAGCACCAATCACTTGAATTTTTTGTCCAGCATCAGTATCAACTCGCTGACCGACAACTAGTCTAATTTCAGACGAACCAATATCAAGACCGGCAATTAAATTTTCCTTCATAAAATATCAAATACTGAAATATTAAAATAAAAAAGCTATTTTATTATACCAACAAATCACAATTACCACCAGAGCAAACGAATTAATGGAGGTAATAATAGAAAAATTGCTACCCCAATTGAACCTAAAGCAGCGACTGCGACTGCGGCGGCAGTCAAATCTTTAATATGCTTAACGTATTGATCAAGTCGAGGCTTCAAAACATCACTAATCATTTCAATCATAGTATTAATTAGCTCTAAAGCAAGCACAAAAGCACAGGTCATAATAATAATTGCTAGACCAACCGAGCTTATTTTTAATAAGCCAGCCAGCAAAATAACCAAGCAGGCAATAATTAATTCCCAGCGAAAATTAGCTTCATTATGCCAGGCTTTAACCAAGCCTCGCTTAGCAAAGGCAATACTTTTTAGAAAACGCTTTAAAGGATTCATAAGGCAATCTTTTTTATTAAACGATTAGTGATTTTATCCATCAGGGCAGCTCCCGCAGCCGTCTCGTCATCATAACCAACTAGATGCAAAGCGCCATGGATAATAATAAAAACTAATTCAAAAGTTACTGCATGTTTTAATTTTTTAGCTTGTCGTTTTATTTGTGGCCAAGCAATTACTAATTCACCAATAAAAGATCGATCAGGAGAAAGGCTTTCCGCTTCAGCAAAAGATAAGACGTCAGTCGTTTTATTTTTACCACGATACTGTTGGTTCAATTGCTTCATAAGCTTATCGCCCACTATAACAACGGAAACCGTCCCATCAATTTTAGCAAATTTAAGAACTTGCTTAACTACTTGGGCAATTAACTTTTGATTAATTTTAGCCTTAGTCTGGTTGGCAATTTCAACCAACATAAACTTAAACACCTAACTTAAGGCTCCTCAGCATCATGTCTAAGATATTCTTATATTCTAGAGTATTGAGTGTCCCTAAATTATAAGTCACAACAAAAATGTAGCTCTTATCCTTATTAGTTAAATAGATTGTTAAACCATTAGGCGCTTTAACTCCATCCCAACTCTCGCTAATCACTAATTGCTCATTAGGTATATTAGTTACATTAAAAGTTGCTTGATACCACTCAACAATTTCAGCTTGACTAGAATTTGGCTGAACTAAAATTTGCATAAACTGCTTATTAGGAGCCGTAAACATCACCGAATCATCAGTTAAGGCAATCGTTCGATCCCATTTAACTGGATACAGTAAGCTAAAATTAAAAGTCGTGTTTAAATAAGAACCTAGGTTAGTATTGTTTGATAATTTACCACTGCCGGCTGGATTATAATTATTGTTAAATTCCTCAAGATCTTTAAACTTATCACCATCAGAATCAGATGAATTAACATTAGAACCTAAAACAAGTTCCTCAGCATTACTTAAGCCATCACTATCATCATCCTGAGCCGTAGTTGGCTCTACCGTCTCTTCTCCGCTACTAGGCTCATTCTCTAGCCAAACCTCTTCTGATACTTTCCATTGTCCATCTTCTGGCAAAAAAATTACTGTACCGACGTTACGACCATCAGTCTTAGAAACCGTTAAAGTCGCCTTGGTATCAGTAATGTCTTCACTAATATTTTCCGTACCATCAAGCACTGACGCTGCGTTGTTACGTAAAGACAACAAAATATTGCCCTCGCCATTAGCCACTTCTAAACTAGCCTTTTGTTTAGCTAAACTTTCCTGCTTAGCTTTAGTGCCATAACGAGCAAACACAGCTAAATATTTTTCAACTGTATCAGCTAATTCTAACTCGCTACGAAAAGCTAAATAAATGTTTTTAGGAGAGCCGGCGGGACGAGCCGTAGTCGTTTCTTCTATTACTGCCTCAGTCTCTTTAGTTTCAGTTGGTGTTTTATTCTCATTAACTACTTGTTCTGTTTTAGCTCCTCCAAACAAACCGCCTAACAACTCTGGCTTAATAAAATATAGATAAAAGCCAACTGCCAAAACCATTAAAAAAATAATTCCTAATATTAAAATCACTACCACAGAAATATTAGTACTACTACCAGCGACCTGATTATTTTTTTGAAAATTTTCTGGCATATAATAAATGTCAGTATTTTCAATTGTTGGTTTAGTAGGACTTGGCTCAGGCTTAGTCGCTGGTCCTGGACTAAAGCCTGGCTTAGGCTCTTCTTTAGCAGGAGTAGTAGCACTAGCTTGCTGTAATTGCTGTTGATTAAACATAATTAAATTATTAATAATTATTTAGTTGAAAAAATATCGCTAGGCAATGGTGGCCAAACAGAATTAGGGTTAGAATCTAATGGATCATGGCGTTCCCTAATCTCTTGACCATCGACCATGCCGTCATTGTCAGTATCAGCTTTTAAGGGGTCAGTTTTATAAACCACAATTTCTTCTCTATCAGACAAGCCGTCATTATCAGTATCGGCTTTAGTAAAATCTGTTTTCGCTTCTAATTCAGCTTTATCAGATAAGCCATCATTATCAGTGTCTTCAATATTAATTGGCTGATTATTCGTAGTTCCTAAAATCTGATCTACTAAAGTTACTTTAGCTTCGTCTGTTGGCTGATCTTTAACAAGCTTTTTATTAGAACGAAATAAATAAACCGCGCCAATAATTAAAAGCACAACAATAAAAACTGACAATAAAATTATACCGAATTTAAAATTTTCTTGATTATTATCATCAGACAACATTGGATTAAAACCCTGACGATAATTTTTTTCTGACTTTATCTCTAGCATAGATGTGTCTCTGAAAAATTTCTAGCTTCCGCCGCCCGTTGTATTAATAATAATCGATCTTTGATTAGATGCACGACTTTCTTCTAAAGGATTATCTTTGATAATAGCTTTAACACTAAAAGTATAAGTATCATTAGCCAATGTAGGGGTAGTAACTGAAAAAACATTTTTACCAACCCTAATGTCATTAGTCACGCCAGCAGAATTAGTATAATAAATCTTATAACCCACAGGATCAAAATAAGGACTCCATTTAACAACCACTTTTCCCCTTAAACTTGCAACGCCTTCATTAAGAGAAATTAGATATGGCTGATTAGGATATTTCTCAACTTCTGGAGCTTTAGCGCTTTCATTACCATATTGATCAACCGAAGAAACTGTCACAAAATATTTTGTATCATTATTTAAGCCATTAAAAATATGATTTGGCGTAGTAGGAGTATTGCCACTAATCGGAATAGCTAAACCATAATTACCGCTAGTGAGACCTAAGTAAGCAACATAACTCTTAGCCTCAGGGACCTTATCCCATAGCGACCAAATTTTCTTATCACCGCCGCTAGGCTGTAAACTAGGAACAGCTGGTGGCGTAGTATCAGCTGGTTTTAATCTCAATTCATTAGAAAAAGAACTTTCTTGATTTTTATCTGATAAAGCAGTCACGGCAAAATAATAATTCAAGCCATTGATTAAATTATCTATTTTTTTAGTTATTTTTGTGCCACCAGCCGGTACTTCAACCACATTAGTATATTGACCATAATTTAACCCATAATAAACTTTATACTTATTAGCTCTTAAGGTTGGATCCCATTGTAAATTAACAGCTTTGCCAAGAGGATCAACCGAGCCTTCAAGAAAAGGAGTCACTGGTTCGTTTTCTCTAAAGAAGAAAAATTCTTTAAATACTTCGGGCACACAGCTACCTGGAAGATTGCCACAAAAATTATCATCTAAGCATGTTTCTCCAATATGTTCTGTGCCAAAGACGCAAATTTTTCTAGTGCCTGGTGGGACAATCGGTGTTTCGGTTAAAGCTGGTAAATCATCAGCTGTTCCCACACCATTTTTATCTCGACAATAATAAAATTCTATACCTTGACTTGAATCTTGCCATGGCCAAACATAACCTGGTGGAAAACTTGGATCATAAACTGGCCAAGGATTTTCACATAAGAAAACTCTCAGCTGAGCCGTGCCTTCATAAGACTGACCTTGTGTTGAAGGATTATTAACTGTGTCTGCCGTAATAGTTGCTTTAGCTCGAGCTAAGGTTTGAGCGTCTTGTTTGTTTTTAGAAGTTGGGGTAGAAAATTCACCAGTTAATGGATCAAGCGTAACCACATCTTTGTCATCAACCGACCAAGACCAATCCCAAGCATAAACATTAGCAATTGACTGAATTACTTGATTTCTCCTACTTAAAGCTTTGGCTTGCATTGTTTGACCTACTTGACCAGGTTTTTGGAAAAGCTGAAAGGCGGGATTAATAATTACTTTTTCAACTTTGCAAATTTCTATACCGGTGGTAAATGACCAGATGTCAGCGTTATTAAAAGTTGTCGAACCAAATAAACTTGGAGCGCCGCCTTGAACTAAGCCCCTCATACCAACTTTATAAAAACTATTAATCTTTTCATTATAATAAGCCTTAGGATCACCTGGCTCACCTAACTTTGGATCACCTTTAACTACTACATAATAAGTTATATTTTGTTCTAAAGCCTTAGCTAAGCGGAAAGAAACTTTTGATGTTGTTTCATTTATATTATAGCCAAACACTGTGCCACGAACATAACAGAAATTATAACTATCAGCAAAAACAGGATTATTATTAAGTATTGGTAAAATCTTAACCATCAAACGTTTAACCGAGGATATAATTGATGCAAAACGACTAGTTGGACGAGCGTCATAAGTCACCATATCATAACCCAGAGAACTACAGCTAGTTCCTGAGGGATAGGCTCCAATCAAATGAACATTATCACTTAAACTAGTGGTATCTATTTTTTGATTAAAGGTTGCTTCAATCACTGTATTACGACAAACATTAGTCTGATTAATAGCTGGTAAGCGCTCAGCAACTGTTGGTCTAGCTCGACAACAACGATCAATTGTACTACAACCACTGGTCGTAGCATTTCCACACTGAGAATCTCTACTACAACCACAACATAAACCACGGGTTGCGCTAGTGCATGGCTCTTTGTCAGCTAAACAACTCAAATTACTATTAATAGCTTTACAAGAATCAATATCACCTGGATTAACTGGTGGTTTACAACAACAACGACAGTCGTTAGTGCCAGGACCAGGTCCTGAATAAGCTGCTGGCAGTAAACAATTATATCCGGCACAAGAGCCAGTACAGTTGCCAGATGGATCTTTACAAGGCGCACCTGCTGGTGGATCACTAGATTTACATTCACAAGTTGATCTATCGCAACTCATTCCAGGCGGACAAGATGTATCAGTACATTGCGTAGTATTAATACCAGCGCCACATAAAACTGGGGCTGTTGGACAAGATGTCTGACAAGTATTTAATTTTTTATAAACCCCGCTAATCAAAGGAGTTATATTACAAGTATTTGGATAAGGTGGTGGTGTATTACAATTATAATATGAGCAGTATTGTAAACCCTCTTTTTCAAAACGACCACCTGGTTCAGCTATACCAGTACAACGATTATTATTTTTACCATCAACACAGCACTGTTCATGCTTTGAACATTCAGTCGGATCAGTAATAGATGAACAATCATTACAAACACCTCTAGGGTTAGTGCTGTCATCACAATATTTTCCAGAAGCATTAAGACAATTACACAAGCTATCATCTGGTACACCAGCAACTACACAACCAGTACATAGCCCAAAGGTGGCTGGATCAGCGCCACAACTACCTTCACAAGCTAGACCATTACAACAATCTTGAGCTGGGTTTGATTTGCGACAACAACAAGCACAATCTCCGCTATCTTGTTTTTCACATTTACCATTTTCTGGATTACAAACTGCTCCAGCAGTACAAACTGGATCTGGTAAGGCGCATTTACCTGTAGTGACTCCGCTAACCGTTAAACCTTCACAAACAAAAGGATTTTCACAAACAGTACAAGAACCATTAATACTACTAGCATCAACACAAAAATTATTAGCTAGCTTAATCCAACCAGCAGGACAACTCTGGGACCAACTAATATGCCAGCGCAAATTATTATTATATTTTTTACATTCTCCTATTACGCCAGGGATTACATTATTTTCTTCGTCACGTAAACCATTTTGCTGACAAAGTTCAGTACTAGTCTTAACACAACGATTGCGCCCTAAATCATAATTACAAAGACCTCCCTCACACTCCTTATTAAGATTACAAGCATCATCAGTACAATCACCGGTCTGAATTATTCCACCCAAAGCTTTATAAGGCGAACAAACACCTCCTGAATTAGGACAATAATAATTTTCTACACATTGGTTATAAGAATAACCAGAGCAAGAGTTTGGATCAGGACAAGTACTAGGACCACCGCCTATACCTGGAGTACAAGCTTGGTTACAACAACTACCATCGCCACATTCATTTTGTAATGGTCGACAATGTTTACATTTACTTTCAGAAGCGTTTTCACAGTTTCCAGCAGCACAACAAACCGTGCCACATTGTTCTTGATCTGGAGCACATTGAGTTAAACTAGCACCGGTTGAAAAACGCCATTGATAGACGCTAGTAGCCACTGAACCATAGCACTCACTAGCGCTAGCTACACACTTACCAGCTTCTGGTAGACCGGCCGCACAACAGGTTGCACCGGCGCCACCACAATCAGCATCTTTAGTACATTGACCAACAATAAAATTAATAGAATTACTTTGCTTACTTGGCGAGCCAGCTAATAAACGAACTGGTCCGCTCACAGCTGCCTGAGGAACAGTGGTTTCAACTTTCCAAGGCTTAATACCAGAAGCTGAATTATCAATTGCCCAAGAAATAATAGCTTCATTTTTTTGATCTTTATTATTGTAAAAACGTACGATACTATTATTATCTTTATTGCCAAAATATTCGCCCCATAATAGAACGGTAGTTTTTGGTTTGCCAACAGATGGTTGTAAACGACAAACTCCTGGATCAGGCGAACCAGCCGTAACTTCAAATAACTGATCACCAGAATCAACGACTTGAAAACCAACTCGTTGTAAAGTAATTTTATAACCCGGACTAACTGCTAAACCATTAGGCACCTTAACTACAATTTGGTTATCGCTCCAAATACTTTGAGCGCAAACATCAGGAAAAGCATAATCAGCTTCTTTATTACTACTTGAAGAATTAAAAAATATTTTACTAGTTGATCTACTAGCACCAAAACCAGAACCACGAATTGTTAGATATTGACCAATCGGACCAGACAAAGGCTCAATCGAAGTAATTAATGGACCATCATAAGGTTCATTCTCTTTGGTAAAATTTAAAAAATTACTTTCTGGATTAGAGCCGTCTAAAGGCCCAGAAACAAAAGTTGTGGTTGCGCCAGAAGCTAAATTTGGCACCGTAGCCGTACCTTGCTTAGGATTACTAAAAATAGAAACCAAGGCCTTAATATTACTACTTAAATTACCATAGTAAGCTTCTAAACTATTTAATTTAACTCCTTTATAAACCAATGAGTCATTCATCTTACCTACTCCCGGAGATAGAGCGCAAATACCAGGACGATCAATGGCGTTCTTTTTAAAGTTAGCTATTAATGGGCCATAAGCATCACTAGTTTCGTCTTTAGCGCCACTTGAAGTTTCAATATAAATTTTACCATCAGTTGCACCAGCTGGAACAACAGCGATAATTTGATTATCTGTCCAAACATCTTTAGTACAATCAGTGTTACCATAAGTAGGATCATCAGCTAAGGGGGCGGCTGTACTAGATCCACTGAAAAATACTTTGCCACGAGTTGTGCCAAAACCAGAACCAGAGATAGTTACAAAATTTCCAGTGTCGCCATTCGGTGCGCCTAAATCACAAGAGGCTCCGGCGCCGCAATCAGCAACCTCGGTTGTCTTACGGCAAAACTTATCAGGATTATTGGAGCAAAAACCACCAACTGGACTTACCCAATTAATCACTGGGCGAGCCTGACAAAGACAACAAGTATTAGTACCGCTTGGATAACCGGCATTTTTACAAACCTCAATACTTGAACCAGTCGTATTACAAAAACCAGAAGAACATAAATCATCTGAACACTGATTTGGTAAATTTTCATCAGTCGAACAAGCTTGACCAGTACAAGACAAACAACTACCGCCACAATCAATCCCTGTTTCGTCAGCATCTTTAACTCCATTACAACAATGAGCCGCTGATAAACGAATAGTTTTAGTGGCTGAAGCATAATTGGAGTCAAGGTCGTAGGCCGTAGCCTTAATCAAAACTTCATCACCAGGATTACCAGTCGCATTCCATAATGTCTCAGCATTAAAAGTAACATTAGGCAAAGGCAAAGGATTAATGCTAGAACCAATTAAATTATTAGCCACAAAAAAATCTGTTTTAGAAACACCATAATCATCAACACTACTAGCTTTGATAGTATTATTAGTAGCGGCACAAATTTGTTGACTCGTAATACTAACAGTTGGCGGTCCAATATCAACAATGCTACCAGTAGTAAAATCGACTAAACAACGCGAGGCACCACCACAAGATAATTCTTTATTATTAACACTAATAATACCGCTCGCACCATTTTTAGCCTCTACAGAAATTAAAGTATCTTTAGGAAAACATTTTAAAGTTTCATTAGGTGCGGGACAAAAATCTTCAGGTACAAATTCAATATAATTACCGTTGATTGATCTTACTCCTTTAATACTAGAGCCAGCGGCTTTAACAGTAAAACTAGTCGTTGACAAAGAAGAGCTCTTAATGCCGTCATTAAAACGAAAACGAATTACGGCGTTACGAATAACATTAGTTGCTTGATGAGCTGGGGTAGCGCCAGTTACCACAAAATTATCACTACCGATACCGCCACCACAAGGAGAATTTTGACAAACACCACTACAACAATACTGACCAGAGAGACAAGCTGGATCGCAAACTCCGCTTGAGCTACCGCCACTAGTAGCATCTGACAAACGATTAATCACAAAGGAAGCAATTCCGAAAGAAGCTAAAACTATCACTAGGCCAATACTAGCACTAATCATGATCTTTTTAGCTTGGTTAATTTTTTCTTCTTCGCCCTTAGCCGTCATCCAAATAAAACCTGCATAAATTAATATTCCTACACCCAAAATACCTAAAAAGCCGAGAATAATTCTAATAATTTTAGCCACTGTCGCGCGCGGATCTTGTGCTGATAAACCAGTTTCATTAACAAAATTTAAACCTGTATCTAAGGCCCTAACTGGACTTGAACCAAATAAAAACCAGAAAGCTCCGGCTAAAATAACTAGAGTTAAGGCTGAAAAAATAATTTTTTTACGCAATCTAATCATATAAAATTATGGAGCAATAGTTGGGCAGTTACCTTCGGGTGTTAAATTTTTAGTAGGCACTAAATTACCAGCTCCATCGCGACAACAAGATGGGTTAGTGGAATTAGCACTACAAACTTGCCCAGGAACTTCACCGGCTGATGGTTTATAACAATTTTGATAAAGATCTTTAACGCCCGAACCAACCTGAGAATCATAGTCAGTTGAACTATTAAAGTCACCGTGCTTTAAATAAGCTACTGTTCTATCTGACATATCGGCTTTAGCTATCCAATAACCAATCGGATCATTAGTTAAGCTCCATAAATTAATTAATTTATGAATATTGGTTGTTAGACCATTATTAACTGTAATTTCTCCGGTTGATAAACTAGCGGACATCATTAATTTAGTAAAAGTAATTTCAATAGCATCTTTTAAATTAACATTGCTGTCATTATTTTTCACGCTCATATTAAAAATCGCTGGTGGGGTTAAATCAAGTCGATCACTAATCCAGAAAGACCATAAATAATTATCTCCTAAGGCAATATTTTTATTATTTTCATTATAGAAAATAGGTTGACCTTGTGGATTATCATCACGATTACCATCTAAAGAATTATTAGCTAAATCAACAATACCATTTAAAGTTGAAGCTGTTGGATAATTTTTCTTATTAACCGCATCATAACAAACGCCAGCCTGACAAGTATTATAAGGAGCTAACATAGAACATTCATTACCGGTCGGAGTACAAGACAATAAACTAGCTGCCACTACTTCAACTTTTAAATTACTGTTAGCTGGCAAACAATAAATTTTTTCACCGCAACCATTAACTCCACATTGAACATCAGAAATAAATTCTACCGTGCGGTATTGGTTAGAAATAATAAAATTACCCTTGAGCTGATCACCTTCGCATTTATTAGCAACACACTTGTAAGACCGGCATTCATCATTATTATTACAAGATTCATTATTGCCCAAAGAAGTAGCATCAGCGTTAACCACCCTTAATTGATCTTTTATTTCTTCACTAGAACCGCTAACCATGAGTGGATTAATACTCTCATCAAAATTAATTTGAATAATCGAATTCTTTGGCTGATCTGTTCTATCTTTAACTGTATAAGTAGTTGACTGATCTAAACCTCCTTGCATAGCAGAGAATATGTTAATCGCCGTACTATTAGTTGACAATTCAATACTATTACCAGCCGAACCAGCAATTTTGGCTTCTATTATTACACCCTTGGCGCTAGCATTCATAGCCGCTGTTACTTCAGGATGAATTGCATTAATTGCGTTTTTTATATTCTGCTCTGTAGCAACATCACTGGCTCCAACTAAAATTTTACCTTGGCTAGCATTAGAGCTAACAAAAGAATAAGTTCGTGAACCAACTGTTAAGGTGTCAGAAGCTCTTTCTTTAACAACATCTATTTTCCAGCTATAACCAACGGCAAAACCTGGTTTTAAGACTAGCCAGATATTGCAACGACTAATTTTAATTTCATTATTAATAATGTTTGGATTTTCAGTAGACGCACCCCCCGGCTGACTATAACCAACCAAAGCTTTTGGATTAGCTCCTAAAACACTAATAGAAACATTAATAACCCCATCCTCGCAAGTATTAGTTCCTCTAATAGAAACATCGGGTTCACTAGGAGGGGGTAATGGCTGAGTACGCGTAAACTTAGCACTCGCTGCCCTATAAGCATTAGGCGCTCCATTAACCCTAATATTGCCCTTAGCTTTAGTGGCAGGCTGAACGCCACTAATAGTATCAGCTTCGTTGTCGGTTAAAGGAAATATTCCGCCCTCAGTCACACTCTTAATTTTAGGTGAAATTAAATCTAATAAATTATTAGTAGTAAAGCTCCAATAAAAATCAGACAAGGTAAAGGCATTGGAACCATTAGCTTTCTTTATATCTCTGGTTAATTTAACTGTATAATTAACATCACTATTAGGCGAACCAATAGGTTCAGCTGGTTTGAAGATAAAAGTTTTATTATCCTTGGAACTAACATAAACATCAGTCACAAAAATTGTTGGAGTTTCGGTTTTAAAAAGCTTGACGCTATCTGGTTTTATTTTTGTGCCTGATGCACATAAATTACTAACCACACTAGAACAAATACTAGAAGCTAAAATTGGTTCACGGAAAGTAACAATGATGCTAGTATTACGAGGAACATTTTTTTGATATGGTTCTGGATAAACACTTTTAACAATTCCATTACCTAAAGCACCAATACCTCCACCTGGTTCGCTACCACCAGTTTCACCACCACCTCCACCAGTAGCGGAAATTAATTTATTTAAAATAAACGTCGCGATAGCAAAAGAAGATAAGACAATCACTAAACCAATCACACCGTTACGCAAAATAAGTTTAGCTTGAGCAATTTTTTCTTCATTGCCACCAGAACTCATCCATAAAAATCCAGCATAGAGCACTATGCCAACCGCCATGATACCTAAAAAGCCAAGAATAATTCTAATTATCTTCGCAATAGTAATCCTAATATCTTGACCAGATAATCCGGTTTGAGCAGCATAATTAAGACCGGTATTAAGAGTTCCAGCCTCAACTGAGTAAACAAAAAATAAACCAACCGCCAAGACGGTAAGAGAAAAAATTAAAATCCCAAAATAACGTTGTTTCATGATTTTTTTTGACTAAGTTAACTAGTACTTTTATAATCATAATACCACATTATTTAGTAGCTACGCAACGATTATGACTATAGAGCAAATTATAGAGCAAGTTTCTAAGAGCCAGCCAAGTACGGATACTAAATTAATCCGCGAAGCTTATGTTTTTGCGGTTGCGGCTCATGGCGAACAAAAACGTAAAAGCGGAGAACTTTATATTCAACACCCTCTCAACACAGCTTTTATTTTAGCGCAAATTAAAGCTGACTTACCGACAATTATGGCTGGTTTATTGCATGACGTACCAGAAGACACAACTAAAACTCTGGAAGATATTAAAAATATTTTTGGAGAAGAGGTTGCTAAATTAGTTGAAGGCATAACCAAGCTAAGTAAAATAAGATATCGCGGTATTAAACGCTATCGTGAAAGCTTGCGTAAAATGTTTCTAGCCATGGCTGAAGACCTGCGTGTCATCTTAATTAAATTTGCTGATCGCTTGCATAATCTTAGAACACTTGAAGCTTTGCCTAAAGAAAAGCAAAAACGCATTGCCCAAGAAACTCTAGAAATCTATGCTCCGATTGCTGGCCTCTTAGGTATTTGGAGTCTACGTTGGCAAATGGAAGATATTTGTTTTAAATATTTACAACCTGAAGACTATAGAAAATTAGAATATAAATATGAGATTGAACGTAAAGCAGAATTGAATCAATATATTGAAAAAATTAAACAAATTGTTAATAAAAAATTAAACGAGGAAAAAATTAACCACGAAATTAGTGGGCGTTTTAAACATCTCTATAGCATCTACCAAAAAATGCAAGAAAAAAATCGTCAGTTTGATGAAATTTATGATGTCTTTGCCTTACGCATTGTCGTTGACAATGTCGCCGACTGTTATAAGACCTTAGGAATTGTTCATTCTATTTGGAAACCAAATTATAATCGCTTTAAAGACTACATTGCTGTTCCAAAACCCAATGGCTATCGCAGTATTCATACAACTGTCTTTGGACCAGAGGGTAGACCGACTGAATTTCAAATTAAAACTAAAGAAATGTATGAGGAATCGCTGTATGGTATTTCAGCGCACTGGTATTACAAACAAAAAAGAGCTGACGAACAAGAAAAAGCACCTCACTGGGTGCAAGAAATTTTAGAGGTTCAACGTGAAGCTAAAAACAGTCAAGAATTTTTAAAAGAAGTTAAGCTAGATATTTTTAAAGACCGCATCTTCGTTTTCACGCCTAAGGGCGATGTCTATGACTTACCGTCTGATGCTACGCCGGTTGATTTTGCTTATGGAGTACATACTGACATCGGCAATAAATGCGTCTCAGCTAGAATAAACAACAACATGGCTGCCTTGGATACACTTTTAAAAAACGGCGACATGGTAGAGATTATCACAGACGCCAATCGTGCTGGACCAAATTATGATTGGTTAAAATTTGTGAAAACACGGCGAGCAAGAACTAAAATAATTGAATATGCTAAACGCTCTAGACTAGATACAATTAAGCGATTTATTCCTGGGTTTAAAAAGGACCACTGATAACACTGAAAGAAATAACTGAACAAGCCTGAATAAAAAATTAAAAAATTTATTCCGGTATTTAAATAATCCCGCGCTGCGTACAGTGCGGGATTATTAACTTTAAACTTCTGTGGTTTAATTCTTTAACCACTGATTTACATGCTGAATCCAAAAACTTAGGTTACTTGCCCTAGCAACTTCTTTTGCTTTATCTAGGTCCTCTTTATTAACATAAATTACATAGCGCCAACTCTCATGAAGCGCAGCAAAAGGCAGCTGCTTTTCATTTAATTCAAGTGCTATTTTATCGCAGTCATCCATAACCTCAGCTTCAGTTGGATGAAGTGTTGGATGAGGCGAATCAGAATAAATGCTAATCGGATCAACTAGGTCAGCTTTTAATTTTAAAAATTCTAGATTCTTTTTAGGCATAATCTGTGAGTATTTAAATGAACGAAAAGTTACAATGTTTATTTAGCCATATTTAACGCCTAAATAATAAATAAGTCAACTCACCCGCCTGCCGACGGGCAACACGTACTCTACCCCCTCCCCTCCTCATTCGCAAGCAAATGAGGAGGGGTGACTATTTTTCACGTGAAGACAAGTCACCCCTCCTTGCGCTTTAGCGTGAGGAGGGGTTGGGGGTAGAGTCAATGAAAACAAAAATTCCCCCGTAAAAACGGAGGAATTTTTTATTGTCATTTCTACCAGCGTCCCATTAATTCATCCTTGAGCTTACCGGTACGACGCATATACTCTTTTTTTTCTCGAAGCTCTAAACCAATTAAAGCGCTTTTACGCTTAGCGTTATCATTCTTATCTTTTTTGTGGTAACGATTTTTTCTGGCTTCATATAAAGCGCCACTTTGCTGTAAGCGCTTATTAAAACGGCGTAAAAAGCTTTCAAATGTTTCGCCTTTTTTTCTTTTAAATTCAACCATTGATTTTACCTACCTTTCTAGAAATATATAAATAATATGCTAGGAATATAACCTATTTATTAAACCCTGTCAAATGCCCATCAAGAAGCATTAATCAAGCAAAAACTTAAGCTCATTATTTAGCACCCAATCTTTTTTCAATTTCATTAATAATCTTTTTAGCATCAACCACTTCCTGCGCTCCCGATTCCATATCACGAACAATAATCGTGCCATCCATTAATTCTTTTTGACCCAAAATTAAAGTATAACGTACGTTCATTGATTGCGCTTCTTCTAATTGGTGTTTTAAAGCACTATGAAGAAAACCTTGGCTGATTTTAAAACCAGCTTTACGTAATTCTTCAAACATAGCTAAAGCTTTTTCTCTAGGTTGATCACCTAACTGAGCTAAATAAATATCAGCCCCGGCTTCTTCCACCGGCAAACTTAAATTCTTAATGCGACCGACTGTTCTTTCTAAACCAATCGCCAAACCAATTGCACTGATTGGTTTGCCAAACAAGCGTTCAAACAAAGTGTCATAACGACCACCAGAACCAACCACAATTTCCTTACGACCTTCTTCTTCTGGAGCAATAAACTCAAAAACAGTGCGACTATAATAATCTACATTACCAAATAATTTGGAATTAAGATTATAAGGTACACCAAAAGCTTCTAAGTGTTCTAAAATAGTGAAAAAATGATTCTTAGCTTCTTCAGATAAAAAGTCAACGATGGCAGGGGCGGATTCGTTAATTTCTTGCAACCTCTCATCACTAGACAATAAAGCTTCAAGCGGTTTTTTAGCTAGTTGTTTTTTTAACTCAATTGGCAATTTCATTTTCTTAGTCTGCTCTTTATAAAAATCAGCCAATTTAGATGTATAAGCGGCACGACAATCTGCATCACCTAAGCTATTAATATCAACGCGAACATCAAGTTGTAATTCTTTAAAGAAATTATAGCCAATCATGATGACTAAAGCATCAGAAATCGGAGAAAGATTATTAATAACATCTAAGGTCCATTGGGTATGCTGTCTTAATGAGCCTGATTGAATTCGATCATAACGAAAAACTGGTCCGAGGGAAGAAAGTTTGGCAAATTTAGTTTCATCAATTAAAGCATGATCCATAGCTGCCCTAACTAAAGATGGTCTAATTTGTGGACGAAGCGCTACCTTATCTCCATCATTATCAATAAAAGAGTACAGCTGTTTAGTGACCATTTCGCTTTGCTTACCAAAGGCACGTTCGAACAACATTAAAGGCTCTAATAAAGGTGTTTCTAAACGTGCAAAATCATAAATCTTAGCTAACTGCAAAGCTTTATCAATCACTAAACGCCAATAGCGCCAATCATCCGGCGTAATATCTTTAGTTCCTTTTAATCTTGTCGGTGGTTCACCGCGGCGATTTGAGCGCGGGGCTGGATTAGGAACTTTTTTCTTATTACCAAAGGTTCTTGAAGGCATAAATAAATAATTATCTGGTTAATAAGGGGCCGTCATTTTGAATCAAGCCAAAATTTTCAATTGGCCAACCACGCAAAAAGACTCTACCAATGATAAAACTTTTTTTAACGGCTCCAAAACTACGAGAATCTTTAGAGCCATTACGATTATCACCTAACACGTAATATTCATCTGGCCCAAGTTGAATCGGTGTTTCTAATAAAGCCACGGTTGAAGCCGAAGCTGGTAAATAGCTTTCCTCAACTTTAGAAGTTAAGCCAGTCGCATCAGTCACATAAACCCAGCCGTCCTTAATCTCAACTGTTTCGCCAGGCAAGCCAATTAAACGTTTGATGTAATAATCCTGCGGATCTTTGGGATAGCGAAAAACTACCACGTCGCCGCGCTGAGGCGCTCGAAAACGATAAGTTATTTCATCAACCATTAAGTATTCATTCTCATGAAAATTTGGCTCCATCGAAGCACCTTTAACATAAAAAGGCTGAATCAAAAAATAACGAATAGGCACAATAATGGCTAAAGAAATAACCACCATTTTAGCAATATCAAAAATAAAAAGTAAGTATTTTTTCATAGAGGATAAATTAGTTGTTGGTTGTTAGGTGCTGGGTGATTAACAACCAACAACTAATGACAATTTTCTAGCGTTTTAGCTTCTTCTCCGTCTTCAACACATCGATCGTTGTCTTGATAATAGTATCAGGGTTTAAAGAGATGCTGTCAATCCCTTCCTTAACCAAAAAACGAGCAAAATCTGGGAAATCACTTGGTCCTTGGCCACAAATACCAACCTTAGTTTTGGTCTTTTTGCCAATTTCAATCAAATAACGGATCAAAGATTTAACAGCTTCATTCTTTTCATTAGCCACTCCGGCAACCTTTAAAGTTCCAGCGTCACGGTCAATGCCCATGGTAAATTGTGTTAAGTCATTAGAACCAATCGAAAAACCATCAAACACTTTAGCAAATCTTTCGGCTAAAATAATATTAGTAGGAATTTCTGCCATAGCATAAATCTCTAAACCATCTTTGCCTTGCTTAAGTCCATGCTTAGCCATAATGTCAATCACCTTTTTTCCTTCTTCAACCGTACGACACATCGGAATCATAATTTTTAAATTCTTCAAACCCATTTCATCTCTTACTTTTTTCAAAGCCAAACATTCTAAAACAAAAGCTGCTTCATAAGCTGGATCATAATAACGACTAGCTCCGCGCCAACCCATCATTGGATTAGATTCAATTGGTTCATAAGCTTTACCGCCAACTAAGTTAGCATATTCATTAGTTTTAAAATCAGATAAACGAATAATAACTGGCTTAGGATAAAAAGCAGCCGTAATTATTCCCACGCCTTGAGCTAATTTATCAATAAAAAATTGTTTTTTATCAGTCCAGCCTTCAGTAATTTTTTCAATTTCTTTCTTAGCTTTTTTATCTTCTATATTTGGATAATTTATTAAGGCCAAAGGATGAGCCTTAATATAATTATTAACAATAAATTCTTCTCTCGCCAAACCAACTCCATCATTAGGAATAAAAGAAGAGGTAAAGGCCATTTCTGGCGTACCAATGTTCATCATCATCTTAGTTTTTGGTCGACCCAGATTTTTAATATTAGTTTTCTTAACTTTATAAGATACAATTCCTGGATAAATAAAACCATCATCACCGCTAGAGCAATCAACTGTGATTTTTTCACCGCCCTTAATAATATGACTAGCGTTTTCTGTACCCACTACGCAAGGAATGCCTAACTCACGCGAAATAATAGCAGCGTGGCAAGTCCTACCGCCTTTATCAGTTACAATAGCTGAAGCAATTTTCATAATTGGCTCCCAGTCTGGGTCAGTCATATCCGTGACTAAAACTTGGCCTTTCTTAAATTTAGAAATGTCTTTTATATCCATGATCTTATTAGCCTCACCCGAACCAATACGAGAACCAACACTTTTACCTCTAACAATCGCTTTAGGATGTGAAGCTAATTGATACTCTTCAATAATGCTATAATCACGCAAACTCTGTACTGTTTCAGGACGAGCTTGTACAATATATAATTTATTATCATGACCATCGAGCGCCCACTCCATATCCATTGGCCGCTTATAATGATTTTCAATTATCATTGCAGCCCGAGCTAATTCTTTAACCTGAGCATCAGTAATAGAAAATTTAATTTGTTCGTTAGTCGGTACTGGTACATCCTTAACCGGACTATCGCCTTTAAAGTTGTAAACCATTTTAATGCGTTTACGATTATGATTTTTAGAAATAATTTTTCCAGTTGGTTTAAAAACTAAAAATTCATCAGGGCTGACTTTGCCTTGAACAATATTTTCACCCAAACCATAGATTGAATTGATTAAAACCACATCTTTAAAACCTGATTCAGTATCAATCGAAAACATCACACCAGAAGAAGCTAAGTCAGAGCGTACCATTTTCTGTACACCAACTGATAAAGCAATTGAAAAATGATCAAATTTTTTATCAACGCGATAGGAAATGGCGCGATTAGTAAATAAGGAAGCAATACATTCTTTAACAGCTTTTAAAAGCATGCCATGACCACTTATATTAAGGTAGGTCTCTTGTTGTCCAGCAAAGGAAGCATCTGGCAAATCTTCAGCCGTGGCTGAGGAGCGCACTGCGACGTGTAAATTCTTAGTTTTGTGCATTTTAGACAACTTATCATAAGCCTTGATAATGTCATGTTTTAACTCAGCCGGAAATTCAGCTTTAATAATAATCTCACGAATCTGTTTACCGCGACGCGCTAAATCATTGACATTGTGAGTGTCTAAGCCTTTTAAAATTTTTCTAATCTGGACTTCAAGCCCTGTGGCTTTAAAAAAATAACGATAAGCTTCGGCCGTGGTAGCAAAACCATTGGGTACGCGAATACCTTTAGAAGTTAGAGTGCGATACATTTCACCTAAAGAAGCATTTTTGCCACCAACAGTTGGGACATCTTTAATGCCTAGATCTTTGAAAAATTTTATAAATATCATATTGTTTATATTTTTATTTTTTCGCTCCAATTATAAATATAGGGCATTTTCCACCATTCACCATTATAAGCTCTAATCACGCCCGCGACAGCTAAAATAATAATTATTACGAATAGCAACCAACCAACCAAAGGAATCCACATTATCAATGTGGCAATAAGCTCAATAACAAATAGAACTAAACCTTGTTTGGCGTGAAATTGAGCAAATTTAGAATCACGTTTTAAAAGCAAAGGAATAAGAAAAAGAATCCAAATGTAGGAGAGCGCCGCGACTAAACGAGACGACTCAATATCTGGATCAAACACGATTGGCTTAGGCATAGGGGTTGATTAATTTATGATTAAAATCGTAATTTATTATAACATAAATATAAGACTAGCGCTAAATCAAAACGGCCACCCTGAAGAAAGTGGCCGTACATAAAATTATGAATTATTTTTATCTTTTTACATCAAGATAAAAATGTTGGAATGGGAAAGTATATTCATGACCATCAAAATAATCATTAATTAATACTTTTTTCAAGATTTCTTCTTTTTCTAAAAATTTATCTCTTAATTCTGGCTTACCGTCTGAATAAACAAAGGACAAAGCTTTTATCATAACAGATAAATCAGCAGAGCTAACAAAAGAAGTTATTTTTTCAACCTTAACCTTACCGAGCGATGAAAGCAATTCTATAAGCGATCGATAACTTGAAGTATTAGTCCCCAACCAATTCTCTCCCAAACAATTCATTAGTTTAGTCCAATCATCTTCTTCGTCTGACCGATAGGTAATAATAATTAATTTACCTCCGGGAGAAACCAGTTGCCAAGCCGCTTGAACAAACTCTGTAGCTGAAGAAATGTTATGAGGAATAGAATGACAAGATAAAACAATGTCAAAAGATTTATCAACCGAGCATGGAAAAGATTTATCTATAACCTCTATATCATTCTTACGTAGAGTTTTGGAAAATTTAGGGTTTGGTTCAATGGCTAAATATTCTTCAACGCGTAATGACAGGGGTATGCTTAATAGCCCATTGCCCGCACCAATATCCAACATTGATTTTACCCGATCTTGATTGATTAATTCTGAAAAATAATCCAATAACACTTTCTTCTCATCGGTGTTGTTAAGAAATACTTCAAAATCAGATGCGTAATTAGCTATATAGTCACTCATAGCCTTTCTCCTTCTTAAAAATATTTTTAAAATTATTTAATTAAAATGTACTAAAACTGTGCGGATGGAGAGACTTGAACTCTCATGCCTTACGGCACCAGCTCCTAAGGCTGGCGTGTATACCAATTTCACCACATCCGCGGAAACAATTTCAAATTTTCAATTTTCAATTTTCAAATAAAGGGCTACAAATTTTTAATTATTAATACCTTGTTTTTGAATTTTAAAATTATTTGAAAATTTATGCTTGAAAATTGAAAATTTACTTAAAACATAACATAAAACCAAACATTATGCTATATTAGAGTATATTTACTACATTATGTTAATTTTGGCAATAGAAACCAGCTGTGATGAAACCGCGGCGTCCGTCGCCTTGGGGACTGGCAACAAGCTTAAAATCATCTCCAACGTCGTTTCCTCACAAATCAAAATTCACCAAAAATACGGCGGGGTTATACCCGAGCTAGCGGCGCGCGAGCATGTCATAAACATAATTCCCGTAATTGATGAGGCTTTAAAAAAAGCTGGTCTAGACAGAAAGACAGCGCCAAAGAAATTATCAGCTATTGGTGTTACCATTGGCCCAGGCTTAATCACCTCTTTAATGATCGGCGTGGAAACCGCTAAGTCTTTAGCTTATGCTTGGAAATTACCACTCGTGGCGGTTAATCATATTGAAGGTCATATTTATAGTAATTTTATTGATCAAGAAAAAACTTTGTTCCCGGCAATTATTTTAACTGTCTCTGGCGGACATACCCAATTGGTTTTATTAAAAAATCATCTTGCTTACAAGACTATTGGCGAGACCAGAGATGACGCGGCTGGCGAAGCGTTTGATAAAGCCGCGCAACTTTTAGGTCTAGGCTACCCAGGCGGTCCTTTAATCTCACTAGAAGCCGAAAAGCTTGCCACTTGTCACTTACCACTTGTCACTATCAAATTACCTAGACCGATGATTGAGGCTAAAAATTATGATTTTTCTTTTTCTGGTTTAAAAACGGCTTTGCTTTACGCTACGCAAAAAGATAAAAATTTTAAAAAAAGAATTCCAGAATATGCTTTTGAGTTTCAAGAAGCTGTGGTGGATGTTTTAGTTACTAAAACTATCCGCGCGGCTAAAGAATTTAAAGCTAAATCAGTTTTCTTAGCTGGCGGAGTGGCAGCTAATAAAAGATTAAGAGAAAAATTAAGCGCCGAAGTTAAAAAAAATGATTTAGATTTCTCCATGCCGAAAATGGAATACACGACGGACAACGCCGCGATGATCGCCTCAGCCACTTATTTTAAATTTAAAGCAAAAAAAACCGTCCCCTGGCAAAAGATTAAAGTTGATCCGAATTTGGAATTATAAAAGGCTGTAAAAAATACAGCCTTAATCATGAAAACACGATAATAATTTTTATTTTATTTTTAATGTTTTCATAAACATCTTTATAGCAATTTTTGCTAATGGTTTAAGTTTGGGAAAAACTTCTAACACTTCTGCCCCGAGTTTACCTATTCCGGCATAATATAACTTTATAAATGCGAGGGATAGGAAATTCACTTGTTTGTCTCTCCAGTCACGCAGCGATTTGGTTATTACACAATCACCATAACATGCTGTTGCTACAAAGCAAGAGTAGCCTTCAGGATTTGTTAAATCCTCCTTAAAATCATTCTTACCAAACTGCTTTCCGCAATTAGGGCAAAAATTTTCGTCCCTGCCAAACAGCATTTCGCATTTTTTGCAATATTTTCTTTTATATTTATATCGCATTTTTGCCTCCCAATCGTTTAAATTAAAAATATATTATTATTAATTAAAATTTTACAGAACAACAAAACAATAGAGCTATAAATTACCAAAATACCTATGGTTTGTCAATCAAGATGACAAAAAGCAAAATATTTTGTAAACTAATCGTATATGAAAACACTCTTCTCCGGAATTCAACCCTCAGGCGAACTCCATATAGGAAACTATATTGGAGCTATCTCCCAATGGGTGGAATTGCAAAAACAATATAATTGCTTATTCTGCGTGGTTGATTACCATGCTATTACTGTTAAACAAGATCCAAAAATATTAAGCAAGAGGATTTTGGACATTGCGCGTATTTATCTAGCTTCTGGCATTGATCCAAAAAAATCTACTATTTTTCAACAATCTGATATTACCGAGCACACTGAGTTAGGCTGGATTTTGAATACGATTACGAAAGTAGCGGAATTAGAAAAGATGACTCAATTTAAAGAAAAAACTGGCGATGCAAAAAAGGAAGGCCCCGGAGCTGGCTTATTAACTTATCCAACTTTAATGGCAGCTGATGTTTTACTTTATAATACTGATGTTGTTCCGGTGGGGCATGATCAAATGCAACATCTAGAATTAACTCGCGTTTTGGCACGACGTTTTAACTCTGAATTTGGAGAAACTTTTATTGTGCCAGAAACTTTAATTAACAAAGAAGGAGCTAGAATCATGAGTCTTGATGACCCGACAAAAAAAATGAGTAAAAGTTCTAAATCTCCAAATAGTTATATTGCTTTATTAGATGATCCGATTGTGGCTCATAAAAAAATTAAGCGTGCCGTGACTGATTCTGGGACTGAGATAAAATATGATCTAGAAAAAAAACCTGCTATTTCAAATTTACTCGCTATTTACTCTGCCTTAGGGAATAAAAGTGTACGTGAATTAGAAATTATGTATGAACATAAAAACTATGGTGAATTTAAAGAAGATTTAGCCAATGTAGTGGCTAACTTCTTAGAAGATTTCCAAGCTAAGTATAAAAAATATTCGGATAAAGAAGTAAGAAAGATTCTAGATGTTGGTGCTAAAAAGGCTAAAAAAATTGCCGAAAAAACCATAACACTTGTAAAAAAGAATTTGGGAGTTAATTAACCACCTCACCCGCCCTTCGGGCACCCTCTCCATGCGCTAGCGCATGGAGAGGGACGGGGTGAGGCATTTAAAAATATGATGACAGACAACCTCAAACAACTTGAAGCCGCTTATGAAATTATTAAAACTAATAATTTAATTGAGCTTGATGAGAAGAAGAATGTGATTGAAATTTTAAGACATGCTAAACGCTTGGTTAAAGTTAATTTACCAATCGTGATGGATAATGGCGCTATCAAAGTTTTTGAAGGCTACCGCGTACAATACAACGACGCCCGCGGACCATTTAAAGGTGGCCTGCGTTATCATCATGAAGTTGATGAAGATGAGGTCACTTCCCTCGCCTTTTGGATGGCGATTAAATGCGCTGTCGCGGATATTCCTATGGGCGGAGGAAAGGGTGGAATTATTGTTAATCCCAAAGAATTATCTAAGGTAGAATTAGAAAAATTAACTCGTGCTTTAGCTCGTGCCTTAGCGCCAGTAGTTGGTCCGCTCGTTGATGTGCCAGCACCAGATGTTTATACCACGCCAGAAATGATGAGCTGGTTTAAAGATGAATACTCGCGCGTGGTTGGCGCCGAAACTCCAGCGGTTATAACAGGTAAGCCCTTAACTGACGGCGGATCAAAAGGCCGTGACAAAGCGACTGGCTTAGGTGCAGTTTATGCTTTAGAAGCATACTTAGAAAAGACTGATAAAAAAGAAATCAGCGTAGCGGTTCAAGGTTTTGGTAATGCTGGCTTGCATTTTGTTGAGTTAGCTCATCCAGACTGGAAAATTGTTGCTACGTCTGATTCTAAAGGCGCTATCTATAGTGACGCCGGCATCAATGTGGTTAATTTAATTGAGCATAAAGCCATTACCGGATCAGTCATTAATTTTCCAGGTACTACTAATATTTCCAATGAAGACTTACTGGCCTTGGATGTTGATGTTTTAGTACCAGCCGCTCTAAATAGCGTTATCACAGAAAAAAATTGGGAAAATATAAAAGCTAAAACTATTTTAGAAATTGCTAATGGTCCAATTAGCTTGCCAGAGAGTAAAAAATTAGCAGAAATTGGCGTCGTGATAATTCCTGATGTACTCGCTAACTCTGGTGGAGTAGTAGTGTCTTATTTTGAATGGCGCCAAAACCTTGATAAAGAAAACTGGGAGACGGACGATGTCAATGCAAAACTTAAAGAAAAAATCCGTTCTGCTTTTTCTGCCATTTGGGAAACGAGCGTTAAATATAATTTAGATTTACGTACCGCAGCCTATGTTTTAGCCGTAGCTAGAATTTTAGAAGCTGAGCAAAAACGAAATTAATTATTTTATTTTTATTTCTCGTGATGATAATATAATTGGAAATTGAAAATTATAAAATTAAAAATTATACCCATATGGACATTAAAGAATTATTAGCCACTGCCAAAACCGACACGCGCGAACACTTTCGCAGAAAACTAGGCGACTTAGTGCGCAATAGCTATAAATACCGTAACCTAGGCTCAGCTAATCAAAAAACCATTATGGATATTATTTATAAACACATTGATGCTATCCGTAACGGAACTGGTATGTCGAGCAACACCATACAACAAGAAGTTCATCGTCTATATGAAAAAAGATTACAACTTGATTTAAGCGAGGAAGATTTAAATGATATTAGAGAAATTTTTGGATTGTTTAAAAAATAAAAATTTCTCATAAATTTAAAAAGAGCAGACCACTGGTTCTGCTCTTTATAATTCTAAATTAATAATTCTTAGTCATTGTTACACGAAAAAAAACTCTCTTTTTCTTTATTAAATACTTGGGTAATAAATTTCTCCAAATTTGTTTTTAAATCGCCATCTATAAGATAGTTACTAAAATCATCAGGTGGCAGAAAAAAAAATGAAAGAACTATCAGTTTCAATAACTGGCAACAAATTGCCTGATTCTATATTATCAATATTAATATCGTAATATTTTTTGAAATAATAGTTATCTCTCTGTTTATCTTCTTTAAGCATCCAATCAAAAGTAAAAGAAAAGCGATGGTCATAAGACGGGCCTTTATCACACCACAGCCAACCCAGATTATATTTCTTTTTATTACCCCTTCTTTCGTTTAACTCTCCCTGCAGCACTACCATTTCTTTTAGAGTAGCCGCTAGCCATATTAAAAATGGCGAACGATCTATTTCATGATAGGGTATCACCGGCAAATTTAATTTAACAAGCTCTCCCATGCCATAAGCGCAAGAAACTGGCGAATAGATGTTAATAACTTTCATAAAATTATGCATCTTTGAACCGAGCTTCTGTTTAGCTCTTTTCACGATTACCGGTCGACGAAATAGTAATACACAAGAAACTATTACGCTAAATATTATTGGTAACGTTACCCACCAATCTTCTGGACTCAAAGGTTTATTAATAAAATCACCGACAGGTACTAAAAGAGCAACAGAAAGTAAAAATCCGATAATTAATGATATAAAAACACAAAGGCCAGTGTCATTAAATCTAATTATTTCTAGTTGTTTTTTAATATCAGGCGACAAATCTACTGTTGTACTACCATCGTCGTCAATATCAGAAAAAATGAAATAAGAATTGAACGATGATCTTGCAATCTCCTTAAGTAATCTAATAAATAGATTTTTTTCGACGACTACTTTACCTGAATCTTCTTTAAATCTTTTCCAATCATCCTTAAAGGACTTTAAGTTAGAAAAAATTTCTTTATAGCGCCGCGACGGTAAATTTCCTTCAAGCGTTAAGCCAGCGACTTGCGACAGCGAGTCTGCGTGTTTTTTTACTGAGAAATTCTCAATAAGTCTCCTCTGCAGGAGAGCGATTAACATTAATAATGTTTTCATGTTAAGGTACTTTTTCTTTTTTCCTACTCCTTTATTTAGACTCGCGTTCGGTTTTCGAGTTAACCGAACCTTAACAAAAAATTTTTTTTTGTCAATAGAGAATCAGGCTAAAAATTTAAAGGAGCAGATCAATTTTACTGATTCTGCTCCTTTTTTTTCATTAGCTTTGACCAAAAATGATTGAATTTTTTTGTAAGTTCAATCCCGATATTTGATCGAAAAAATATTGACCGATAGATCGATAATCTCGATATAGAGAAACCAACTAATACTGCTAGTATTATTGTTTCTAAATATGGCGAATAATTAAACATTAATTCGGTTTTATTTAGATATAAAACTCCTACTGCAGTTAACTGATAAAGAGTAATATCTTTACTGCCATCCGCGATAAAATGACCACCTTTGTTTTTGTCTTGTCTAACCACATTAGAAAAAATCGCTCCAATAAATTCAAGGCTAGCGATAATTAAACAAAAGACAGGATTAAGAACGACGATTACTAAAAGAGAGATCTTGTCGGCAATAGGATCTAGATACGCTCCTAAAACTGATTTTGTTCCATGTTTGCGGGCTATTTTACCGTCTAAATTGTCTGAGAGAGCACCAAAAACAATTACCACCAAAGCAATTAGCCAGTCTTGGTTAAACCCAAAATAAATTGCCACACCAACAGCGATAATTCTTAAAGCTGTTAAAAAATTTGGCCAAGTAAAAACATAATTACTATGACCAGCCATTGGTTTACCGACTTGCAAATTTTTCATTTTTGCAAACCAAACCAATATCTTATTGTCCTGTTTCATCTTCTATAAATATTTAGTTTGCAAATAACTACTTAACTTTTTTGATACTTTAAACTATTTAATTATTGCTGTCAAGAATTAATCATTTTAATAATTTCATCTCTTTTCTCTTCCATAATTTCTTTACTAATGGCTTCTAAATTTAAACGTAATAATGGTTCAGTATTAGAAGTTCGAATATTAAACCAATAATCTTTGTAAGTCACGCTTAAACCGTCCAATTCATTAACTTTTCCGTTAGCATACTTAGCTTTAATAGTTTGAATTTTTTCCAGTGCGTTAAACACTTTAAAACTTATTTCACCGCTATGAAAATATTTTTCATAAGGCTTAACATAATCTGACAAAGTGATATTAGCGCTTGAAAGTTCAACTAACAATTTTAAAGTCACGATACCTGGCACTTCATAACAACCTTCACCCGCCATATTTAAACAAAAATGTCCGCTTGATTCTCCAGCAAAATAAGCTCCGTTATTAATAACTGCTTCTTTAATTAATGAATGACCGACACGCGTTATTAGTGGTCTGCCGTTGTTAGCAATAATGGTATCTTCAGTAATACGACCTGGACGAATATCATAAGCAATAATTGAGTTTGGCTTATCGTGCAAAAATAATTTACATAAAATAGCTCGTGTGATACCTGGTTCAATTGGTTTACCTTTTTCATCAACAAAAAATATACGATCAAAATCACCGTCAGTCGCAATCCCTAAATTAAAATTATGATTCGTAATTTTTTCACAAATTTGCTTAATATTTTCTGGCTTATAAGGGTCAGCTTCATGGGACGGAAAAGTACCGTCTAATGGCCAGTTCATTTTTTCAATTGATAACTGTGGTAAGTGCTTTATTAATTCATCAAAATAAGGCGCTCCCATTGAATTACCTGTATCAATCACAATTTTCAAAGGTTTAATATCACTGGTATTGACATATTTTAAATCATGCTCAACCTGATCAACGACAACATTATCTTGTTTAACTATCATACCTTTGCGATGAAAAGGCACTATAATCTCTTCTAAAATTAAATGCCTCAAATTATTAATGCCGGAATTTTCTCCAATCGGCATTGCCATTTGTCTAACTAATTTAAAACCATTATATTCTTTAGGATTATGAGAAGCACTAACAATAATTCCTCCATCTCGTTTATAATGCGCTACGGCAAAATAAAAAGTTGGCGTAGACACCATGCCGATATCAATTACTTCGGCGCCGCCGTCGACTAAACCTCTGACCAATTCCTTAAATAGCGCCGGGCTAGATAATCGCATATCATAACCCACGACAACGCTAAAAGTTTCGCGACCCGATTCTTCTCGGCGCAAATGACAGTAAGCCAAACCTAGATGATAAGCAAAGTCATTTCCGAAATCAAGTCCGTAAATGCCGCGAATATCATAGGCCTTAAAAATTGAAGGGTTTATCATATGCATCAATTATGCCACATTCTGGGATTATTACCAATATAGGCACGAACATTATTTAATGCCTGTTCATTTTGGATAACATGTTCATAATATCGTGGTTGCCATGAAAATGGGATATTATTTTTATGTGCCCATTTGGTTATGGCGCCCTTGTATTGATTTATAATCACGGACAATGAACCGTTATTTATTTTTCCAAATCGGTTGCGTTGTTGTAGGCGCACGCCATGGCGTGCGCCTACAAAACGTGCATCATTATATTCATACGAATAATCATGGCACGTATCCAAAACGTCGGTATTCATATTTTGTTTATCAATCACAATTATCCCATGTACATGGTCGGGCATAATAACAAATTCATCCAATTTAACAAATGGAAAATGTTTGGGAATTTGTTGCCAATATTTTTTTGACACTAACCCCAAATCATTATATTTCATTTTACCACGAACAATTTCCCCAAAAATATTAATGCGATATTTTGAACAAATGGTAACAAAATAATACCCATTTTGGGCATAATTATAATAACGTAAACGGATTGATCCATTTCGATGTAATCGAAATTTTTTTAAAAACATTTCCCCTCCTTAAATTGTGGATCTGAATGGACTCGAACCATCGACCTCTCCGATGTGAACGGAGCGCTCTAACCAGCTGAGCTACAGATCCCTATTCTTTATCTAACGCATCATTCACTAATTTATCCGCCTCCTTATTTTGCTCACGTCTAACATGCGTAAAAGAAATCTTCTTAAATTGTAATGACAAATTATGAACCTTAACAAACAAAGGCGCTAATTCCTTATTTTTTACTTTATATTCATGACGCAACTGTTTAACAACTAATTCACTATCTAAAAAACAATCAACCTCTTCAGCGCCTAACTTCTTAACTGCTTCTAACCCAGCTAAAAGCGCCTGATATTCCGCTTGATTATTAGTAGTTTCGCCAATGGTTTTAGAAATCTCTTGTATTAAATTATTTTTTTCATCTTTAATCACGACACCAATTGCAGCCGGCCCAGGATTACCCCTTGCTCCACCATCAGAATAAATAATATATTTTTTCATAAAAATAAATCTAATTTTCAAGCTTTTTAAGCTCAACGATTTTTAATTGTGCCTCACGACGGCCATTAAAGATATTGAAACATACTGTATAAACTACGTCAATTTCATCATTAATTTTTAAATCCTTTAAAAGCTCTGCTCGACCAAAAGCCAAAGCCCATTTACCATTTAAACGAAACTTAATATGAGTTTTATCTTTACCCATCACCATGATTTCTTCAATTTTAGCGCGTGACTTAAAAATTGGCTCAGGATTATCTTGACCATAAGGCGCTAAGCGCTCAACCATTTCAATAAAATCATTATTAACTTCTCTTAAATTAATTTCGGCATCAATTTTTAGCGAAGGAGTTAAATCAATCCCTTTTAATTCTTGTTTGGCATAAGTACGAGCAATTTCAATAAACTTGTCTAGCGCCACTTCATCTTTAATTGAAAATCCACAAGCCATTTTATGACCACCATAACGACTAAGTTGCTCACTCGCTGCTTCAAGTGGACCAACAATATTAAATGGCTCAACACTTCTACCCGAGCCTTTAATTTGACCTTCGCTTTTAGTAATCACTAAGCACGGCTTAGCAAATTTTTCACATAATCTTCCGGCCGCCAAACCAATCACTCCTTCGCTCCAGGTAGATTTACCGTCATTTAAATCCGGTGCCACCGCAATGAGAAGTAACTCATCCTTTTGGGTTTGATTAAACATTGCCGTTGCTTCATTTACAATCACCTCAGTTAATTTTTGACGGTCAATATTTTTTTCATTTAATTCGCGTGATATTTTTTGCGCTTCCACGACGTCATCAGTAATTAATAATTCATACGCTGTATTAGCATGATCAAGTCGACCGGCGACGTTCAGCCTTGGAACGATTTGCCAACCTAAATTCCACTCATTTATCTCACCAATTGTGAGATTACAAACATTCATTAATTCGCGTAAGCCTAAACGTGGTCGACGATTAATAATTTTTAAGCCTTCAATCGCTAATAAGCGATTTTCACCTAACAATGAAACGCAATCAGCAATCGTTCCCACGGCTGCTAAATCTAAAAATTTTTGGTTTAATTTTTCTTTATCTTCTAAAGATAAAGTTGATAAACTAATTAAAGCTAGAGCAAATTTATAAGCCACTCCGGCGCCGCAAAGATATTTGAAAGGATAATTTTCCGTTTTCAAAATTGGATCAATCACTAAACAGTCAGGTAGTTCGTCGTCCGTCAAAGGACCTTCGTGGTGATCAGTAATAATAATGTCTAAGCCAAGTGACTTAGCATATTCAACTTCCGACTTAGAGCGAATACCATTATCAACCGTAATAATTAAAGAAAAATCATTAGCTTTAAGCTCTTCAATAATTTCTTTATTCAAACCATAGCCTTGGCCAAAACGTGATGGAATCCAAACTTCAACATTAGCTTTTAAACTTCTCAAAACCTCAGTCATAATAGCCGAGGCGCTTACGCCATCAGCGTCGTAGTCGCCGCACACCACAATTTTATGACGCGCCTTTATATGACTGATTGTTAAATCAATCGCCGCTTGCATGTTCTTAAATAAAAACGGATCAAATTGTTCAGATTGAGAGTTTGGATTTAAAAAATAATCCACCTCTGATTTAGTAGTTAAACCACGGTTATACAAAAGCTGACGAATAATAGGCAATAAACCCACATATTCGTTTAAAAAATTTTCTGGCATAGATGGCTTTACTTGCCAAAGCTTTGCCATACTATTGATAAATCGCAAAAGTCCAAGCCACCATGGATAAAATAACAAAAGAACACACAATGGCCCAAACTATTTTTAAGACTCGTTTTCGTTTCATAAAATTAGAAGTTGCAAGTGGAAAGTGACAAGTGGCAAGAAGTTCTTACTTGCGACTTGACACTTGTCACTTGTGACTTATCATTACTTGTTACTTTTTTAATATTTTAACAAACGTATCTGACGGAATTTCTACTCTGCCCTTACCTGCCGCCATCATCTTCTTTTTACCTTTTTTCTGCTTTTCTAATAACTTACGTTTACGCGTCACGTCACCACCGTACAATTTAGCCGTCACGTCTTTGCGCATGGCTGAAATTCGCTCTGAAGCAATAATCGCGCCGCCCACGGCTGCTTGTAGTTTAACCACAAACATTTGTTTAGGCAAACTATCTTTTAAAGTTTCGACGATTTCTTTGCCGCGTCTATAAGCTTCATCACGATAAACAATGACTGATAAAGCTTCGACTGGATCTTCGGCTACTAAAATATCCATCTTAACTACATCAGCCGTTCGATAATCCAAATATTCATAATTAATCGAGGCATAACCCGAAGACACACTCTTAATCCTATCATAAAAATTAGTTAAAATCGTCGCCATTGGGATTTCATAATGTAATACTAATCTTTCTGGATCTAAATATTCAGTCGTTAAATACACTGCCTTTTTTTCTTGCACCAAATTCATAATCGGACCAATATAACTTTTTGGTGTCACAATATCTAGTTTTACCCAAGGCTCTTCAATGCGTTCAATTTTAGAAGGATCAGGTAGCATTGCTGGACTACGCACAATTAAAATCTCAGTATTCGCTTTAGTATAAACTTGATAAGCTACACTCGGAATAGTGACAATTAAATCTAAATTATATTCCCGCTTTAATCTTTCTTGAAAAATTTCTAAATGCAATAAACCTAAAAAACCGCAACGAAAACCTAGGCCCAAAGCTTGCGATTGTTCTGGCTCATACATTAAGGCTGAGTCATTTAATTTTAATTTATCAATGGCCTCGCGTAAACGCGCAAAATCATTGCCCTCGCGAGGGAAAATTCCGGCGTAAACCATCGGCTTAACTTCATGATAACCTTGCAACGACTCAACTTGTGCTTTGGCTAAAGTTACCGTATCACCCACGCGGCACTCCGCCACGCTTTTAAAACCAGTCACGATGTAACCGATGGAGCCGGTCGCTAATTTATTAGTAGGAAAATAATCTGGTTTAAAAATACCAATATCTAAAATATCACTGTGTGCGCCAGTGGCTAAAAGCTTAATCGCATCATCTTTTTGAAAAACACCATCAAACACACGAATATAGGCTACCACGCCTTTATATTCATCAAAGTTAGAATCAAAAATTAAGGCCCGGGCTGGTTTAGCCTCATTTCCTTTAGGCGATGGGATTTTTTCAATTACGGCGTCTAAAATATCAGCTACACCAACCCCTGTTTTACCTGAGGCTAAAATTATTTCTTCACGCGTGCAACCCAATAATTTTATAATTTCATAAGCCACGCGCTCAACATCAGCCGCTGGTAAATCAATTTTATTAATGACTGGAATAATGGTTAAATCTTGTTCAATGGCTAAATATAAATTAGCTAAAGTTTGCGCTTGAATTCCTTGACTCGCATCAACCAACAACACCGCGCCTTCTACGGCCGCTAAACTACGCGAAACTTCATAAGTAAAGTCAACATGACCAGGAGTATCAATCAGATTTAGCTGATACTGCTTATAATTCATGGAAACTGGAGTTAATTTTATGGTAATCCCTCTTTCTCTCTCTATGTCCATGCGATCAAGTAACTGCGCCTTCATCTTTCGTTGTTCAACGGTTTTAGTAATTTCAAGCATGCGGTCAGCTAGAGTGGACTTACCGTGATCAATATGAGCAATAATACAGAAATTTCTAATATTATCCATAAAGATTATATGGCCGGTCGAATGACTGGCCAAAAATTTCTAATGTTTTCCATAGTAGTCTTGTAAAAACACTATACTGGAAATATGGTTAATAATCAAGCTAAAAAATAAAAAATAGTGGCCACCATTAAGTAACCACTATTGTTAAACATATTATGTTTTAACTAAATTAAAGCCTGCTTTTTTAGCATAGGCCCTAATAACATTCTTTATTTTTGCAACTTTTCCTGAAGGGATAATAACAAATACGTTTATATTGCCATCGCCCTCGTTTAAAGAAACCTTTTCTACCTTACAACCTTTGGCTGTAATTAACTCTCGAAAAGATTTATATTCCTTATCTGGCAACCGTAATTCGTATTTACGCCCCAGTAAAATGGCTTTAAAATTTTTCTTAAGCTTAATATTATATCTCCCATCAACATCATTTTTAATAGCCTCTTTTAGGCTACTTGAATCTTTAATAGAAACAGTAACGTTCAGGCGATATCTATTATTTATTGGGCCATGTTTCCCTAAAGTAACATCATAAACCGACACTGAACACATTATTTTAGAAACTATGTCTTTAGGAAAGTAAAAATCCCAAGTAGCACCTATTAAATAAAACTCTTGCATCATAATTATTACTCTATTCCTTTCTGTCTTTACAGACGACTATAATTTTTAATTTTTATAAAATTTTTAATGCACTAAATCTAAGTCAACAACTTTTCTCAGCCAAGCAATAAATGGTCGATACTTATCTTCTGGCACAATCAAGCTAAAGCACTTTAAGTTTTTAGCTTTATCAAAGTCATGAAGCTCGGTAATAATGCAACTAAATTCATGTAAAATAGTTGCTTCAAAACCAGCTTCAAGTAAATTACCAGTAAAAGCTGACACCCAATAAGAGCGTTTTTTACCAGCCCGATATTTTAAGTGCAGAGAAGTTTTCATTGATATTCCTTTCAATTTTTTAATAAAAATATTTTATTTTTAAAATTAGTAAGTTACCACTGCTAACTAATAATCAATTAACAAAAGAAACTTACTAATTATTTTTAATGAACAAGATTAAGTATTAAATCATAAATTCATAATTTAGTAAAGACCATAATAAAATAGCCTATTTCTAGGCTATTTTATGTTATTTAGTTATTTAGAAATCCGCTTTAGCGGATGAGAAAACTCTTCGGAGATTAATCTCGTTGAAGTGATTTCTCCACCGTCAAATGACAGGGTCGAAATGACAATTTAGGATTTTGCTCTAGTGTAGCGCCAAACTCCACCTAGACCCCAAAGTAGAGCAATGAAACATAGGAACCAACCAATCGCTGGGATTGAGAAAATTAACCAAGCAACAATAATACCAAATATCATTGACGCCATTAATGAGCCTTTATAATTTTTCAAAAGACGGCACTTGTCGGTTAATTTTTTACCCAACATAATCGCAGCTAAAATCTTAGCTGGATACATTAACAAGATCCAAGCGCCAAGAAGTGTTAAACCAATCGGTAAGCCAATCATGGTTATCATAATAAGAATAACAGCGATTGGAGTGAGGATTAGAAAAATAAAACCAAAACCCAGCGACGCCCACGGCTTTTCAATCATCAAATTAGTAATTTCTTCCACTGGTTTTTTCAACCAACTAACAAGTACTAAGCCAAAAGCAATGGCTCCAAAAATAGAAATAACTATATACCAAAGCCAAGCTACAACTCCATCCTTATTCTCGCGCTTTTTTTCGTTAAAATTTAAAGCTTTCTTTTCTACACCACCCTTAATAGAACTACCATCCTCAATTGCGGCATCATTTTTGGCTAAATAAGTTAGATTACCATTAACAACGGCTTCTTTAGAAACTATTAAAGTTGGTTTATTATCATTATTATTTTTCTCACGATTGTCATCTAGTACTAAATAAATATTTCTACCAACGTTGCCAGCAACCACAACATTAGCGCCAGCGCCATCAATATCACGAGTAATTTTACCGCGGATATCAGACACCGCCGCACCAAACTGTAAATCCCAGCCAACAGAACCTGAAGGAGAAATTGTTAAATTAGCTCCAGCAAACATTATATTTCGAGAAACTCTACCTGAAACTACTAAGCTGTTTCCAACAGCACGCACACTACCACCAACTGCACCATTAATAGTGATGTTTTGACCAGCACAAATTACATCACCATCAACAATACCATTGATAATAATACTTTGTCCTGCACAAAAAACATCACCCTGAACCTTGCCATCAATTGTAATAGAAGAGCCAGCAGTGAATAAAGAACTATTAACAATTTGATCCTTAGCTATATAGGTTGAATCATCAGCCTTAAACATAATAGCCTTAGCCGACAAAGGCAAAATCAAAGCAATTGCCAAAGTGGCAAAAACACTAAGGAGTGTAATCCTTGTTTTTGACATATAATTATGATTAAATGAGTATATTATTATTATACTAAAATTAAACTAAATTTTCCACTATGCTATCTTATAATGAACTCACAAAATCTGACCAAGAAGTGGCTAATATTATTAAAAAAGAAGACTTAAGACAAGCTAATGAATTAGAGTTAATTGCTTCAGAAAACTATGTTAGTGAGTCAGTTTTAGAAGCTCTAGCCTCACCCTTGGCCAATAAATATAGCGAGGGCTACCCAGGGGCTCGTTATTACGGTGGTAATCTTGTGATTGATGAAATTGAGAATTTAGCACGCGACAGAGCTAAAAAATTATTTAACGCCGAGCATGTTAATGTTCAACCTTTATCAGGTTCTCCAGCTAACGCCGCAATTTATTTTGCGTTTTTAAAACCCGGCGATAAAGTCCTTGGTTTAAAATTAGATCATGGCGGACATTTATCACATGGTCATCCCATAAATTTTTCCGGACTACTTTATAATTTTGTGCAATATGGTTTAGGTTCTGATGGCAGGATTGATATGGACGAGGTTCGTCGCGTTGCCTTGGCTGAAAAACCAAAGATGGTCGTCGCGGGCTTCTCGGCTTATTCACGCGAGGTTGATTGGCAGGAATTTAAAAAAATAGCTGACGAAATTGGTGCTATTACCTTTGCTGACATTTCTCATCCAGCAGGCTTAATCGCCGCCGGACTCTTGAAAAATCCAGTACCAATTTTTGATGTTGTGATGACTACAACGCATAAAACTTTACGCGGTCCACGCGGAGCTATCATCATGTGTAAAGAACAATTTGCTAAACAGATTGATCGCGCAGTTTTTCCAGGTATGCAAGGCGGACCACATGACAACATGACGGCGGCTAAGGCCATAGCTTTTGGCGAAGCCTTAAAACCCGAATTCAAAATTTATGCCACTCAAGTTATTAAAAATGCTCAAGCCATGGCTAATAAATTTATTGAACTAGGTTATGAAATTGTGTCTGGTGGAACTGATAATCATATGTTTGTGATTGATTTAAGAAATAAAGACCTAGTTGGTAAAATCGCTGAAAAAGCTTTGGAAAAAATTGGTATTAGCGTATCCCGCTCTACAATTCCGAATGATCCAAACCCACCAATGAATCCGTCTGGTATTAGAATTGGCACACCAGCCATTACCACGCGTGGTTTAAATGAAAAAGATTGCGAACAAGTTGCGGAACTGATTGATCAAGCGATAAATAATAAAGATGATGAAACAGTTTTGAATAAATTGAAAAATGATATAAAAGAATTGTGCGCTAAGTATCCATTGAAGTACTGATCATCCTCCGTGTCATCCCGGACAAGCGGATCCCGCCTTGGCGGGAGACGCGCGATCCGGGATCCATTATTTCGTAGTAATGCGATATAGCCTTATTGATTATTATTACGTAGTCACTACGTTATCATGGATCCTGAAACAAGTTCAGGATGACACGGAGTAGCTTGATTACTAACCACTAAAAAATATGAACTTAATTGACGGTAAGTTATTGGCTGAAAAAATTAAAGATAAAATTGCGCTAGAAATTGTTAGCTTCGGTGGCAAAAGGCCAGGACTCGCAATTATTTTAGTTGGCGAAAGACCAGACTCAACGCTTTATGTTAGCTTAAAAGAAAAACAAGCTAAAGCCGTAGGCATTGATACACATTTGTATCGTCTTCCTGAATCAATCGGGCAAGATGAATTATTAGCGACAATTAAATTTTTAAATAATGATCCAGAAGTTGATGGTATTTTAGTTCAGCTACCACTACCGGCCCAACTTGAAACTGATGTTATAGTTAATGCGGTTAATCCAGACAAAGATGTTGATGGTTTTACTAAAGAAAATATGAAGCGTTTAATGGGAGAAGAAAAAGAAGTTGGTTTAATGCCTCCGGTTTATGCAGTTATTATTGCCATGCTTGAAAGTATCAACTGCGAGATCGCTAATAAAAAAATAAACTTAATAGTTAACTCTGATATTTTTGAAGATCATTTAATTGAAATTTTAAAATTGCAAGGTGGAATAATTGTTCCTGATATAAAAGAAGCTGATATTATTATCACAGCTCAAGGTAAGGCCAACGCGATAAACGCCGAGATGATTAAAGACGATGCCATAATTATTGATATTGGCATTAGCCATGATAAAGATGGAAAAGTTGTCGGCGACGTTGACGCTAAATCAATGGAAAATAAATCTGGTTATTTATCGCCAGTCCCTGGCGGCGTTGGGCCAATGACTATTGCCATGGCGTTTTTAAATACTTTAATTGCGTTTAATAAACAACATAAAATACAATAATTTAAAAATTTTCAATTTTCAAGTTAAAAAACAATTTTAAAATTTCAAAATTTAATAATTGTTTAAAAATTGAAAATTCTGAAATTGAAAATTTACTGATTAATCAATGTTAGTCAAAGAACAATTACTACAATTACTTAAACATCACTACCATTTCACCTCTTTCCGCCGCGGGCAGGAAGAGGCAATTGATAATGTTTTAGAAGGTCGTGATACTTTAGTTATTATGCCAACGGGTGGTGGTAAATCTTTATGCTACCAACTACCTTCTTTGGTTTTACCTGGTTTAACTTTAGTTATTTCTCCGCTCATTGCTTTAATGAAAGATCAGGTTGATAGTTTAAATAAAATTGGTATTAAAGCTACCTTTATAAATAGTTCCATTACACCAGAAGAAGCAACCCAAAGATTAGAAGAAGCCGGAAGCGGCGTTTATAAATTAGTTTATATTGCGCCAGAAAGATTTTATAATAGTGAATTCATCAAACATTTACATAACTTAAAAGTCAGTCTTTTTGCGGTTGATGAAGCACATTGTATTAGCCAATGGGGTCATGATTTTAGACCAAGTTATAGAAGACTTGATTTAGCAGTTGAGGCTTGCGGTCGTCCACCAGTGATTGCTTTAACCGCGACCGCGACACCCGAGGTTAGAGCCGATATTATCACCCAATTAAAATTAAAAACTCCTGCGCAAATCGTGACTGGTTTTGCTAGACCTAATTTACAATTTGGCGTCATTGAAACAACTGATAATGAAAAACCACGCATCGTGATTGAAGTTATCCAAAGTTTAGGCGAAGGTACAGGCATTGTTTATGTTGGGACACGCGCTAAATCAGATCGTTTATTAGAAGCACTTTTAGCTGAAGGTATCGAAGCCGTTGGCTACCACGCGGGTATGACAATTGATGAAAGAAAATGGGTTCAAGAAAGTTTTATGACAGGTCGCGCCCAAGTTATTGTTGCTACTAATGCTTTTGGCATGGGCATTGATAAAAAAGATATTCGTTTTGTGATTCATTATGATTTACCAGGCACGATTGAAGCTTATTATCAGGAAGCGGGACGAGCGGGTCGTGATAATGAGCCAAGTGTTTGTTTATTGCTTTATCATCCACGCGACCGATATTTACGCGAGTTTTTTATTAGAGGAGATAATCCAACGCCGGAATTAATTCGCGAAGTTTATCGCTACTTAACAAAGTCAGAAGACAATTCTGTTCTAGTAACTTATGCTGATATTAAAGCCGCGACTGATGACGAATCACCAGAAATGGCAATTGGTACGAGCGTAAAAATTCTTGAGCACGCTGGTTTAATTCGCCGAGCTAGAGAAAAAAATGGCCAAGCCTTTATAAAATTAATTGGCTCGCTAGATGAAATTAATAAATCATTTTCTAACCGTGCTTCTAAACAAAGGGAAGCTTGGGATAATTTAGTTAATAAGTACAGCGAAAATTTAATTGCTGGTTGGGAAACTAATTTTGAAGCCACCGCGGCGATCATCAAGGTTTCCAAAGATTCATTATTAAGAGTTTTTAAAAAACTACTAGCCTTAAATTTAATAGATTATAAACCGCCGTTTAAAGGTACGGAAATTGAAATCATTAAACGGCTAGATCCCTTTGATATTGAGATTGACACTAAGTCATTAAAAGTCAAAGCTGCGCGGGCTTATGCAAAGTTAGACCAAATGGAAGAATATGTTTTTACCAATACTTGTCGCCAAAGATATTTATTGGATTATTTTGGTGATGAAGATTTAAAACGTTGCGAGCGCTGCGATATTTGTTTAAAAGGCGTTAAACACGAAGAGGCCAGTATTAATAGCGTTCAAGTTAAAAAAACTAATAAACTATCTACTAAATTAACCCAACTAGAAACACTAGATCTTCTTCAAAAAGGTTTAACTATTGATGAGGTAGCGAATGAACGAGAGGTTGATAGAAAAATAATTGTTGAGCATATTAATTTTTTGATAAAAAAAGGATTAGCGGTGGATTTGGGGAAGTTATTGAATAAGAAAGATAGAGAAGAGTTTAAAAAATAAAAAAGTAGAGACGCGCCATGGCGCGTCTCTACTTTTTTATTTAAAATTTTACTTCTTCTCTTCCTTCTTCTTTTTACCAGTCTTACCAGCCTTAGCTTTTTCGCCCTCAATAATTTTCTTTGAGACTAATAAGTTTCTGACTGTATCTGACATGCCAGAACCTTTAGAAACCCAGTACTTAATACGATCGGCTTTAACGTTTAATTCTTTAGAATGAGGGTTATAAGAACCCAAGATCTCTAAAGCACGACCGTATGGGTCGCGGGCTTTTTCAGAGATAATCAAACGGTAAGTTGGAAAACCCTTTTTGCCGACGCGTGAAAAACGAATAGTTAACATAGATTATTTAAATAATAGATAAACCACTTTTAAAGTGATGATTTCGAGCATTTTTGACGATGGAACTATGATATCTTAAATAATACCGCTTGTCAATCTTAAGCTAATCTTTATCAGCTTCTGACTTTTCTATATTCTTTGCTTGAAGCCAGGCTAACTCAAAAATCTTCTTCATCGCATCAGATATTTCCGATGATTCAATAATTATACCTAGTTTCTCTCGCCAAGAAGCAATCATTATTTTATTATCGTAAATATCTATTTCTGGAGAAAAATTGTATTTATCAACTGGCACCAAAGCTAGATCACGAGCCTCTTCTTTGCCTAACTTAAAACGCTCACGAGCTAAAGGTGTTGCCGGAGAAATTCCTCGAGCATAAATACCTTTTTCGGCTCGACGTTTATAATAACTAGGAAAGTAATTTGGCAAAGTCTTATGCATATCATCAAAAGTGGCATAAGCTACAATTTCCTCGGTAGCGGTTAAAGTGTCTTCATAAACCTGTTTTAGACCTTCTAATCCTTCATAAAAACGCACCCTAGGACGATCACCAACATTATAAAGAGAGGTTAAATCTGGCAATATTTTATCAATTTCATTAACCGCATTTTTTTGTTTTTCAATCTGCTTATTTAAATATTTCTTTAAATTTTCTGGTGATTCGGCCATATACTCTTGTTTTGGTTCCTTACTTGAAAAACTGGCCAAACCCTTATTGGTTAAACTATCAAGAATAACATAACCAGTTGTGCGATTAATTCCTGCTTTTCGAGATATTTGAGAAACCGTACCCCGACCCAATTCTATCAGGGCTAAAAACACCGAAATTTCTTTATCTAAAAATCCGGCCTGTTTTAGTATGTTTTCAATCTTAATTAATTGTTCTTTCATACAAATTCATCATACATTAGATATTATTTTGTGTCAAGAGGATATAACAAAATTTGATAATATTGATAAATAACCTTTTTATATTGGATAAAATTAACATTAAAATGATATTTACTATTGACACTATATTTTAACTATGCTACACTGTCAAATTAAATAGTTTTTTAACAATTAAAGAAAGTAAAAAAATGTACATTCATAAAAAAATTCCGTTAACCGTTAAACTTTCTAAAGAATTTAGTTTCACGGCTATGATCTTTAAATTTGATGGCGGTGGTCGATCTGACACAAGAATATCATATAATGACATAATAAAAGCTATGGACAAAGAAGGCTATCGACCAGCCAGTTTCAATGAACTTCAGATTTTTTACGAAGCTTACCCGTACATAAACGAATCGGAAAAAACGTTATTCTCTCTTGATACTTCCTGGGGACTTCCTAATTCTCCTGCGGGACTTTGTATTCCTGGAATGTCGGGTGTAAAAGACGACGATGTAGTGCTTGCAATTGCGATGAATGACTTTTATGCTAGTAGTTATTTCTTAGGAATTCATAAATAAAGTAGACAAAAAACGTAATTCAATAAAGTTGTTTTAAATTAATGACGTACTTCCCGCATTCAAAAAGGAACCTTTTAAAGGGTTCCTTTAAAATTACTTAATTAAGTAAATAAGAAATTAATCCAGCTTTACCGCTTTTAACTTAGCATTCTTACTAAACCATTTTTTAGCTAAAAGTTAATATGTTTAATCATGTCCGTAATCAAAAATTACAATCTTTGGAATATATAACAAGCTAAGAAAACTAAAGATATGATATAATATGAATACTTATAATAATTAGCTAAATTTAGTTATGGTTAAATTTCCTGACGAAATAATCAAAGAGGCTGAAATAAGTAGTAAGCCAACTAAACAAAAAAGGAAGAAGAAATTCGGACGCTTTTTACGTATTCTTGGTCCTGGCATTGTAACTGGCGCAGCCGATGATGATCCCTCTGGTATTGCAACCTATTCTCAGGCTGGTGCCCAGTTTGGCTTAAAACTGCCTTGGACCATGCTATTTACCTATCCTTTGATGACGGCGGTACAGGAGGCTTGTATGCGCATTGGAGCTGTAACTGGCAAAGGCTTAGCTGCTATCATCAGAGAGAATTACTCAAAAAAAATACTTTACCCCGTAGTTTTATTAGTTGTTTGTGCTAACACTTTAAATATTGGTTCTGATATTGGCGCTATGGCAACGAGCACTGAACTCATTTTCCCTAACATTCCTTTCTCAGTCTTAGCAATTTTCATTGCCTTGCTTATTATAGTTTTAGAAATATTAATTCCTTATCGTACTTACATCCATATTTTAAAATGGCTAGCCATGGCCTTGTTTGCTTATTTTATTACTGCTTTTTTAATCAACGTACCTTGGTTAGGGGTTTTAAAAGCCACTTTTATTCCACAATTTGAATTTAACGAACCATTTTTATATATCATCGTTGCTATCTTTGGAACTACTATTTCACCTTATTTATTTTTTTGGCAAACTAGCAATGTGGTTGAAGATGAAATTGCCGATCATAGAATAACTAAACTTAATGGTGTACCTAAATTATCAAAACCATATTTGAAAAGATTACGCATTGATACTTTTGTAGGTATGCTGTTCTCAAATGTTACAGCCTGGTTTATTATTGTTGTTGGAGCAGTGGTGCTGAATCAGGCTGGCGTGACTAATATAAATACCGCGGCGGACGCCGCGCGTGCCTTAGAACCCTTGGTTAACACTTTCCCTAACGCTGGCTTTTTGGCTAAACTTATTTTTGCAATTGGTGTGATCGGAATTGGTTTACAAGCTATTCCGGTTTTAGCTGGATCTTCGGCTTATGCGGTAGCTGAAACTTTTAGTTGGCGCGAAGGTTTATATAGAAAATTCAAACAATCTCGTAATTTCTATTTGGTTATTATTTTAGGAACTTTAGTTGGCTTAATTTTTAATTTCATTGGCTTTGACCCAATTAAGGCACTCGTGTTTACAGCCGTGTTTAATGGTATTGCGGCAGTACCATTAATTTATTTAATTGCCAAAGTTGCTAGCAGAGAAGATGTTATGGGCGAACATAAAAGTCGCTGGCTTTCAAAACTTGGCTTATGGACCGCTTTTGTGGTTATGGGGGTGTTTGGGCTAGCGCTACTATTATCATTTATATAAAAATATCCAAATGAAAACCACCAGCAATAAGCTGGTGGTTTCTTTCTTACCTGCTACGCAGGTTAAGCCAATGGCAGTTTCGGTATTTCAACTTGGTGGTGTAGCTGGTTTTCGACATATCGTTTTACAGTCAAT
>Ga0265297_10001349_pt1 | contig 58570 bp, 52 predicted proteins | sample Munlanlwell13791_FD_192502 | JGI IMG/M metagenome (GOLD analysis project Ga0265297, IMG submission 192502) | Leachate microbial communities from a municipal landfill in Southern Ontario, Canada - Leachate well 137-91 | ecosystem: Engineered > Solid waste > Landfill > Unclassified | place... | reverse complement strand
CCCTTCCGGGCCTGGCGGGGTTCACAGCGTATCGTTGCGGGAGGACCGACACGATCACCATAAAACATTAGCCGTACTGGCTAAAGGACGGCTATTATCGTTGAATCGGTTTCAGAACACAAGTCGCAATGGCATAAATTTTGAAAAAATTACTATTGCTCTGTGTTCTGTAACGGCCAAATGATCACTGCCGTTCTGAGCCGGCTTTTGCCGAACGTGGACATCCGGTCGAAATCCTCAAAAGCAATGGGAATAAACTGGCAATCCAGTTCGCTCTGGCGTATTTCTTCGGGATCCGGATCATGCATGTACAGGCAGTCATCGTCGAAGCCGCTCATCACCACCCAATGCGGGGCTTTTTTCCTGTCCATTTGGAAAGTGCTGATCAGAATCAAGGGTATCGCTCCGGCCTTAAAGGCTCCGATCAGGTCGCTTTGGCTGATATTGGCGTAATGTATCTTGATGTCTTGCTGCTCCGCCTCGCGCTTGAAGCTGTTATCGACTAACTCCACGACCCGTTTTTTGGCCTCGCTACGTACGCTGTCTATAAACAGCGTTGAGGTCTGGTTAACCCAAACTTCCACTGCAAATTGCCGCCGCTTTGCCGCCAGCGCCAGCCCTATCGGATGACAGCCGCCGTGGCCTGAAGTCATAAAAATAGTCGTCGCTTCGCGCCACAGGCTGATTTCCTCCTCCACCGAAGGCTGATAAGCCCTGTTTAAGCCATGCATAGCCATCATTAGCGATGCAGGACCGCAGGTAAATGGCGTCGTTTGCCTGAGCCAGTGCACAGACTTGTGTTGGAAGTTGCCGTGATAACGGCGGATCAGTTTCTGGAAACGCAACGCATCTTTGTGGTCTTCATAATAATCGCGGTAGAAGCCGAATTTCTGATAGCCCAGCCATTCATACAGCTTAATCGCCGCTGTGTTATCGACGCTGACTTCAAGACGCAGATACAGTCTGCCGGCATCACCGGCGGCCTGCTCGCCTGCCGACATCAGCAATTTGGCGATGCCTTTGCCTCTATGCTGAGGATCAACGGCAAGCGAATAGACTCGGGCCAACCGGGTGCCGGGGTGATAAATAATCAGGATATAGCCGACCAGCGCGCCTTCCATGTCTGCAACCAATAGGGCCCGATGTTCTGTGGTTATCCAGTGTTTAAAACTGCGCCGGCTTAATTGGTCGGTGTCGAAACAGCGATTCTCAAGCGCCACCAACTGGTTAAGGTCGGTTAACAGGGCCGGGCGAATGACAATGCTCAAGACGATACCCCCCACAAGCCTTGCGCAATAACCTGTCTGGCCCGGAACAGCACCATTTCCCGCCATGCCCGGTCGTCGGGACAAAAATGACGGTGCATGACTCTGCGGTGTTCCAGACGGGCTTGCTCGTTATCGGATTGCGCCCAGAGTTGATGGTCGCGCAGTAGTATTTCAAATAATTGATCGGTGCTGAAAGAGCCGAATTCCAGGGTGATGTAGCAGCTGCGATCATTCATGATTTCATGCCAGGCGTAATCGAGTAGCCCGAGTTTCGGCACCGAGCTGGATGTGCCCAGAAACGGCAATGCAACCGAGTCGCCATACCAATGGTGGGCTGCACGCGTTCCGGCACTGCCCGGCTGATGGTCGCAAATGATTTCGCCATAGCCGTAAGAGCCTAGGCCGGTGTGCAGATCGATGACGGCTAAATCGCGCTGTTGCAAACTGTGTCGGCGCATCAGGTCTTCGCAGACCCGCCTGCCGTGCGCGGACGCCGCTCCGCCATAAAACGGCCCGGACGGATCGCAGTATTGCCCGGCGCTGATGGCTTTTTCGAGCGCAACACGGCCATGCAGTCGCTCAAATTCGGCCAAGGCGACTTTCCGTTGTGCGGCATCTGCCAGATAAAACGTATCCTTGAGCAGCTCATAGTCTTTGTTCTCAGGCAAAGGCCTGGAGAAATCGACGATATTGCGGTTAAGATCAACGCCGTCCGCATCGCAACGCCGTTGCCAGGCATAACCCCACGGCGTCAGGGCATGAACCATCAATACGGCGGTATTGGGTGGAATAGCAACATGCCCTTCGGCAATCAGGCCCAGTTGATCGATCTGCACGGCGCTACCGGCAAAGCCCTCGATGCCATGGGTTCCGCCGAGCAAAACCAACACCCTTGATGCGTCTTCCGGGCCGATCCAGATTGTGTCGGTAACCAGCTCCTCGCCGTCAGGCCCGGTGCCGTCACATGGGTAAGATTGGCAGCTTGCATGACCAGGCAGTTTATTGGCTTGGGCCTGCCAGCGCTGCCGGCCGTCGGCATAGCTACCGGGAAAAAGAGTGGTATCGATAGCGGCGAAAGGAAGACTATATAACATGACGGTTACCTGACGATTTTCTCTAGCATAGCCCCAGTTAAGTTAATCATGGAATATTTCTCAATACCCACAAAAACCCCTTGTACAAACAACTGACTGGTTCCAAAATTATGCCCTATCTTACTACAGGATCTTATTGATATGGCGCGTACTCTTCTGGTTGTTGATGATCTTTCCGACTGGAGCCCTTACTATCCCAGCGATCAAGTCATCACTTTTGAAACCTATCTTGCGACCGAGCAGGGCGACGCTCAGCAACGTGTCCGTATTATCAACCTGTGCAGCAGCTACCGGTATCTTTCCGACGGTTATTACTGCTCGCTGCTGGCCGAGGCCAGAGGCCACCACGTTATTCCTTCGGTTAAAGTACTGAACGATCTGGGCAAAAAGGCGCTCTACCGGCTCCAGCTTGATGACCTCGAGGAAACATTGGGAAAAGGCGCTTTTAAAACCGCCGACAAAAACCGCGAAATAACCTTGATGAGCTATTTCGGCACCACGCCTGACCCGGCTTTTCAGGAGCTTGCCCGGCAGCTGTTTGAACGCCTGTCCTGCCCGATTCTGGAAGTCACGTTGCGCTGCCATGTGAAGCAATGGGAAATCGCCGACTTAAAGGCTATATCGCACCGCCATCTGGATGATGGGCAGCAAACCGTTTTTGCTGATGCGCTGGATAAATTCAGTACCAAAGTTTGGCGCAAGGGCCGGGCCCGTAAAGCGGCGCGCTTCGATCTTGCCATCCTGATCAACCCCGAAGAAGAATTGCCGCCGAGCAACCGTGGCGCGCTGAAAAAATTCATCAAAATCGGCAGGCAAATGGGCATTGAAATAGAACTGATAACGCAGCAACATTTCATACGTCTGTCGGAGTTTGACGGCTTGTTCATACGGGAAACCACCAACATCGACCACCACACCTACCGTTTTGCCAAGAAGGCCGAGGCCGAGGGCCTGGTCGTTATCGACGATCCGACCTCAATGCTGCGCTGCACCAATAAAGTCTATCTGGCCGATTTGTTTCGGACCCATAAAGTACCTACGCCCAAGACCTGGCTGCTGCACAAAGGCAACGCCGTCCACCTGGACAGAGTGGAAGCGGAAGCCGGATTTCCGATGGTCATAAAAATCCCTGACGGTTCTTTTTCCCGCGGCATTGTTAAAGTTCATGACCGGAAAGAGCTGGAGCTTAAAGTGGAAGAGCTATTCCAAAAATCCGCATTACTGCTGGCACAGGAATTTCTTTATACCGATTTTGATTGGCGTATCGGTGTCTTTAATAATAAAGCCCTGTATGCCTGCCGCTATTACATGGTTAAAAATCACTGGCAAATATACCGCTACGGAGCAAGCCGAATCGATAGCGGCAGTTTTGCCACCTTGCCGACTTTTGAAGTCCCCAAAGCCGTGCTTGACGCCGCGCTAAAAGCCACCCAGCCGATAGGCAACGGTTTATACGGCGTGGATGTCAAAGAGAAAGACGGCAAAGGCTATGTCATCGAAGTCAATGACAACCCCAATATCGACAGCGGCGTCGAGGACAAATACCTGGGCGATGAACTGTATCGCTTGATTATGGCCGAACTGCTGCGGCGCATGGAAAATCGCAGTAAAGGGATGTTAATGCTGTAGCCAGGAAACGTCTGTTTGAATAGGGTAGGGTATAGATTACGCCTTACCGAATTGCGTTGATCAGAGCAGTAGCTGAAAGGCGTTTTTTGTCACAACGCATAATGAGGAAGTATATTTGGAACTGAAGCGATTTCAGCGCGTTATCTTGCAAATTACCGTCGCTATCGGCATCGTGCTTTTGGCCGCATCCCTGCGTTTGTGGCCGTTGCAAGCCCTGGGCTTGCGCTTGGCCTACCTCACTTTTTATCCGGCCGTCATGATTGCCGCCCTGTACGGAGGGATTTTTACCGGCTTGCTGGCGACGGCTCTTTCCTCGCTGGTTGTTTATTTCTGGCAGCCCAGCGGGCATCCGTTTATCCAGGATTCGGCCGATTGGTTGGGCATGGCGGTTTTTATCATCAACGGCATCATGGTCTCCCTGGCGTGCGAGGCCATGTTTCATGGGCGAGCACGAATGACTGATGCCCTCGCGCAAGCCAACCGTTTCCGCGATGCGCTGAACCATATCTCCGCTTTTATTTACATGAAGGATCGCCAAGGACACTACGTTTACGCCAATCGGCCAACGCTGGAGTTGTTCAAATGTTCGGCGGAAGAACTTATCGGCAGCGAAGATTCCCGCTTTTTTTCGCCCGACGCTGTTGCCCGGCTCGAGGCTATAGATACACGGGTTCTTGAGTACGGTGAAGATACGGCCGAGGAGGTGGTTGACGGGCAGTATGTCTATTGGGAGATCAAGACGCCGATTTACGACGATACCGACAAAAAACGGATCTGGGGATTGTGCGGCATTTCCACCGACATCACCGAGCGCAAGCGCTTAGAGTCTGCGGCTAAGCACTATGAAGCCATTATCCAGTCTTCAGAAGACGCCATCATCAGTAAATCGCTGGACGGCATCGTTACCAGTTGGAACCCCGGAGCGGAAGCCATGTTTGGCTATAGCGCCGATGAAATGGTCGGCAAGTCCCTGAACATACTGTTTCCCACGGATCGGCAGGATGAGGAAAATATCATACTTGAAAGGCTGCAACGGGGAGAAAAGGTTGAGCCTTTCGAAACGGTGAGGTTGTGCAAGAATGGCAAGGAAATCAACGTTTCCGTAACCATTTCGCCGATTCGCGGCAGCAGCGGAGAAATTATTGGCGCTTCAAAAATTGCCCGCGACATTACCGAACGCAAGCAGCAGGAAGCCGCTTTGCAGGAATCGGAGGAACGCTTCCGATCTACTTTCGACGCCGCCGCCATCGGCATGGCGCTCGTTAGTCTGAAAGGCCGTTTCATGCAAGTGAATGCTGCCTTGTGCCAGATTGTAGGCTACACCGAAGCGGAGCTAACGCAAAAGACCTTCCAGGACATCACCCATCCCGACGATCTGGAAATTGATCTGGCATTAATGCGTGAATTGCTGGCCGGCACACGGCGGAGCTACCAGATGGAAAAGCGCTATGTTAAAAAGGATGGCCGGGTGATCTGGATATTGCTTAGCGGCTCGGCCGTGCGCGATTCGGCCGGAAAAGTGCTCTATTTTGTCGGTCAGATTCAGGACATCAACGAACGCAAAGTCCTGCTGGACCGTCTCGAACGCCAGGCGCAGCAGGATTATCTGACCGGCCTGTGCAACCGTCGTTTTTTTCTGGAACAGGGGGAATTGGAACTTGCCCGGGCGCAGCGTTATGGCAACGAGTTATCCCTATTCATGCTCGATATTGACCACTTCAAAGCAATCAACGATACCTACGGCCATGCGACGGGCGACATCGTTTTGCAGACCTTGAGCCATATTCTCCGGGAAACACTGCGCTCGATCGATATCATCGGCCGATGGGGCGGCGAGGAGTTTGTCATCCTGCTGCCGGAAACCGATGCTCAGGAAGCGGCTGAAATAGCGGAGCGCTTAAGAGAGACTATCGACCTTACCAAGATAACACTGGCAACCGGATTGCCGCTGCATTTCACGGTTTCAATCGGTATAGCGACATTAAAAGAGAAGGATGCCAATATTGATATCTTGCTCAACAATGCCGACGAGGCGCTTTACCAAGCGAAGAATACCGGGCGCAATAAGGTTTGTATCGCGGATTAACTCTCTCGTAGGGCGCAATAGCGTAGCGTATTGCGCCGCAAGAAATGCGGATTGCATCTCACCTCGTTGTTGCAAAGACATTGCCGTATTATGCGAGGAAGTCAAAATCTGCTTTGACGATTCAATTTTTCCCGGTATTCGCTACGCATTACCAGAACATGATACTTCGGGTTAACCCTTACAATAGTAGGTGCCACCGATGCTGACCACCACCAAAAAACTCAAATGGCTTTTAGCGCTAGTGCTGATTTTCGGCGGGTTTACAGTTCACAAGCTTTTTGATGAGCTGGCTCAGAGTCTTGCTTACCATGAATATGAATGGATATTCAAAATCATTTCGGAACTTGGCCTGTTCGTATCCGTTATCGTTTCGGTCGGTTATTTCCATCACTGGTTTATCGCTGCCGAAGAGAGCAAGGAGTCCGAAATAAATTTACGCGCAACCCTTGCCAAGTACGTTGATAGTATTTTACTGAATTCCGTTAAAAGAGGATTTTCCGGCATAACCAATAAAGAATTCGATTTCAGCCAAATAATGCATGGTTTACAGCCGGGAGATTATGTCTATTGGCTTATTACCTTCGATCCTCGTTTTAAAAACAAATCAAGGGAACTGGAAAAAGCGATAAAAAATGGTGTTCATTTCAGGATGCTGATTTTAAAAGCCGATAGTCGAATCGGCGAATTACGTGCAACGGAAACCACAGGATTTAATCCTGACGAATTTAATGAGTACTCCAAATTATTTAAAGTTTCGCTGGAAGATGTGATTAGCCGCATAGGCGAAACAATAACAGGTTCCTTAGGTGTTTTTGTCTACGATGGCTTACCTTGCATTCCCCTGTTTATTATTATTCGCAACGAATCCAGAAAAATGGAAGTTTACAGCAGCTATTATTTGGCAGAACCGGTTTCAAAAATGCCCTATCTGCATTGGGAAACCGAGCTAAAACCCAGCGATCAGGCTTCGTTCGAATCGGAGCACTGGAATATGGTCGACCTGTTTCTCGATTATTTCAAAACACGTTGGGAAATGGAAAAAGAAAAACATCGCGATGCCGCTGGAGGCGAACTCGTTGAAAACAGCGATTTTATCTATGCCCCAATCTCAGCCAGAGAGAAATGCTCTGATCTATTAGAATAGTAGGGTATCTACTCGACTGAATCATGGGTCTGCGAAGGTATGCCAGGCTTTTTGAGATTGTTTTTTGGTTGTGGAAAACATTACCGCCAATCGTAAGGCTCCAATAGCATAGCGTATTGCACTTTATCAAGTTGGATACGCCTACCGTGTTACGGATTGCGTTTTACCGTGTTATCTCCAGAGTGGGCGTTAGCGTCAATTTTATATGAGTAGGAGTGCAAGCTCCGCTTGCCAGCAGGCCAAGCCTGCACTCCGAAAGCACGCCAATGAGCTGATATGTTAAAACGTTACCAACATCGTCCCGCACATCTTTTGTTAGATAAAACCAGTTACTTTATAACCGGCAGCATTTATCAAAAACGCGAATTATTAAACGATCAATTAAAAATGCAGTTGATCGCCTTGTTGCAGCAGACGTTTACTGAATTTTGCTGGACTCTGGAACATTGGGTGGTGCTGAATAATCACTATCATTTGATGGCGTTGAGTCATAAAGGGGCAGATTTACCGAAAATCATAGCGCGTGTACATTACCAATCGGGGCAACTGATCAGGAAAGCCTATCCCTCTGATTTACCGGTATGGTGGAATTACTGGGATTACTGCCCGCATGATGAAAAAGATTATTTCATTCGTCTTAATTACCTGTTGAATAATCCCGTAAAACACGGCTACACGAAGAATCTGACTGATTATCCTTTTTCCAGTTTTCATCAGCACATAGAAAAAGTTGGCAGGGAAAATCTGCGTCGGCAATTTAGTAATAACAACCAATACCAATCTTTAATTCTGACCGAAGATGAATTTTAAATAACAGACAGGAGTGCAAGCTTCGCCTAAAGCGCCTACTTTTGGTGCTTGCCAGGCAGGCAAAGCCTGCACCCCAGCCAACCACGAAGCACACTTTTTCATGCCGCGCTGTTTTGGAGTCCGCTAGCCGCTAGAGCATGAAGTGAATATCTATTGGAACGGCAATGGTACAATTGAATAGAATGAACCGGCAGGAGTGCAAGCTTCGCTTGCAAAGCCTGCACTCCAGAAAGACCAATGCATAGCTCAGAACAAATTTATTGCATTCAGTGCGGCGGCAAAACTTGTCGCAATAAGCTTATGCTGATTTTATCGAGCTGGTTACCAAGCTCCAGATAGGGAACCCATAAGACGAAGCTCCAGCTTCGTAAACGGGAAGCTGGAGCTTCCGTAATTGAATTCCCAAGCTTGAGCTTGGGAACTAGCGAAAACTTATTAGGTCTATGAAGCACGGCTACATTTACATACTCACTAATCCATCTTTAAAGAAAAATTGCGTGAAGGTTGGCCTTTCACGAGTCGGAGTTAAGAATCGTGCTTTCAACTTGTCCAAGTCTTCTTCAATTCCGCTGGATTTTGAAGTGAAATACGAATCTCCTGTTAGGGATGTCTTAACTGCTGAACGGCGTATTCATTTACTGCTTGATCAATACAGGATGAATCCATCTAAGGAATTCTTTTCTTTGTCTCTCAGAGAAGCAATTAATGTATGTAAATATGTGGTGAATTATGAGAAGGAGGATGCAAGTATTTGTTCTCACATTGAATTGCACAATACCTTGCTTACTGCTCACTACGAACCCAATATTACCTTAAGTTTACATAAGCTTATTTACACTCTCATTGCGGCAACAACCAACAACACACTCCTTGATCGCATATTTTGTAGTCGACGTGGCATCGTAGATGGTTTTCTAAAAGCAGATCAACTCGCAAGTCTGTTTTCGGTTAGTTCGCGTGCAGCTTCCGATGCAATGAAGACGTTGGCAAAATTGGACTCATCGGTTTTATGTCGCCCAACTGATGGTGCGCCAATAGAGAATGTTTTCGAATTTGTCCATTACCACAAAGGACATCTCGCTTGGAGGTTTACAGATGAGTATCGGAGATATTTTGGAAATTCAAAAATCTAACAGTTTTATTTGCTCCCGTAGCTGAATCGTAACTATGCTTGACGTTGAAGGTATTCCAAGGTTTTTTGAGGCTGTTTTTGATTGCGGCAAACATAACAATCTATTACCAACATTCGTAATCAAAACCATTAATCCATGCTACCCACCCTAGTCCGCTTCTCCATCCGTTTCTACGGCATTGTCATCGCGCTTGCCGTTTTGATCCTGCTCTACGGCAGCTACCGTTTTGCCACGGCGGGCCTGGATATTTTCCCTGAATTCTCCCCCAAGCAAGTCATTATCCAGACCGAATCGCCCGGCCTTTCTTCGGAGCAGGTCGAGGTGCTGGTCACGCAGCAGATCGAAACCTCGATCAGCGGTTTGATCGGCATGAAGTCGGTGCGATCCGAATCCATCCAGGGACTGTCGATTATTACCGCGATTTTTGACGAAAACAGCGATGTGTACCGTAACCGTCAATTAATTAGCGAGCGGCTAACCACGCTGGCCGGACAGTTGCCGCTGGGCATCACGCCGGTTGCGATACCGCTGTCCTCGTCTTCGGCGACGGTTTTAACTATCGGTTTAAACAAGGACGATCAAACCGATTTGATGGCTTTGCGCAGTTTGGTCGATTGGACGATAGTGCCGCGCTTGAAAGCTGTTCCGGGCGTGGCCGATGTCAACGTGTTCGGCGGCGATATTCAGCAACTGCAAATCCAGGTCGATCCTCTGCAATTGCACCGCTTTAACCTGGCGCTGGAGGACATTATCCTGGCCGCATCAAAGGCCGGAAACATTCAGGGAGGTGGTTTTATCGAAAACAACAATCAGCGCTTCACGTTGCAGATGACGGGACAGCCGGCCACGCCGGAACAATTCGGCAAGATTATCGTCAAGCGGGATCAGGGGCGCAGTGTGACATTGGGCGAAGTCACTACGATTGGCTATGCGCCGGAGCCGCCGATCGGCGCGGCGCAAATCATGGGCAAGCCCGGCATTGTGATGATGGTGATCGGGCAATACGGCGCCAACACCTTGTCGGTGTCCCGGCAGGTAGAAGAGACGCTGCACGAGTTCGAGCCTATTTTCAAAAAACAGGCGATCAATTTTTACTCGCACCTGTTCCGGCCCGCCGATTATATCGAACGATCGCTGAGCAATTTGTCCGGTCATTTGCTGATCGGCGGTTTGTTCGTGCTGATTGTCCTGTACCTGTTTTTGTTCAATTTTCGCACCGCGTTTATTTCGGCGCTGGCGATTCCGGTGTCGTTGATTGGCGCGGTGATTGTGCTGCTGGAAAGCGGGGTTAATCTCAATATCATGGTGTTGGGCGGCTTGGCGATTGCGCTGGGCGAGGTGGTCGACGATGCGATTATCGACACCGAAAACATTTTCCGACGCTTGCGCGAGAACCGGTTATTAGTCAAACCGCTGCCGATTACCGAGGTGGTTTACAGCGCATCGCTGGAAGTGCGCAGCTCAGTGGTTTACGCCAGTTTTATCGTCGCGCTGGTTTTTGTGCCGCTGTTGACCTTAAACGGCGTCGCCGGGCGTTTGTTTGCGCCGCTGGGCTATTCCTACATCCTGGCGATTTTAACGTCGCTGCTGGTCGCGCTAACCTTAACGCCGGCGCTGTGCTATATGTTGCTCGGCAACGCGGTGATCGCCAATGACGATCCGCCGCTGATCAGGCGTATCAAGCCGCATTATAAGGATTTGTTAAGCAAGGTTTCGAGTCATTTCAAACCGGTCATGATTGGCAGCGTTATCGTTTGCTTGTCCGGTTTGCTGGCTTTTTTCAGTCTCGACAGCAAATTCCTGCCGGAATTGCGCGAAGGCCATTATATCGTCCACACCACCAGCATTCCCGGCACGTCGTTGCAGGAATCGATCAGGATCGGCAGTAAGCTGACCGAACAGTTTATGGCGATTCCCGGCATACAGTCGGTGTCGCAATGGGCGGGCAGGGCGGAGCGGGGCGCCGATACTTACGGCAGCCATTACAGCGAGTACGAAGTGCGGCTTGAACCGATGTCGGGCTCGGAACAGCAGCAGATCAAGGACAGGTTGAGGGCGATTCTGGTCGGCTTCCCCGGCATTTTGTTTGAGGCTAATACCTTCTTGACGGAGCGAGTCGATGAAACCATTTCCGGCTACACCTCGCCGGTGGCGGTCAATATTTACGGCAATGACCTGAATCTGCTGGATGCGAAAGCACAGGCGGTCGCCGATATTATGCGCGGCATAGACGGCGCTGCGGATGTGCAACTGCGCTCGCCGCCCGGCACGCCGTTGCTGCAAATCAACCTGAATCTCGACCAGCTTGGCTTCTGGGGCGTCTTGCCGGCGCAGATCGTAGATACCTTGCAGGCCGCTTACGAAACCCGCGTGGTCGGTAAAAACATTCAGGGTAACAAGATCTACAACGTCGCGGTGACCTTGACGCCGGAACTCAGGCAGCAGCCTGAATCGATAGCCAAGCTGCCGATCAGGACGCAGGACGGCACGATGGTTACGCTGGAGCAGGTCGCGGAAATCAGACATTCGGCCAGCCGCTACAATATTCTGCATCAAGGCTCGCAGCGGCGGCAGACCATCACCGGCAATGTGCTCGACCGGGACTTGGATGATTTTATGGCGGAGCTTAAAGAGCGGGTGTTAAAGGAGATTCCGTTCTCGGCGGACATTTATCCCGAATTCACCGGTGCGGCGATCGAGCAGGCGCAGGCACGTAAGGAATTGGTTCTGCATTCGCTGCTGGCCGGAGCCGGGGTGCTGATTTTTATTTATATCGCCATCGGCAGCATGCGGCACATGTTGCTGACGCTTGCCAACCTGCCTTTTGCGCTGATCGGCGGGGTTGTCGCTGTGGTATTGACCGGAGTTACTTTGTCGGTCGGCTCGGTTGTGGGATTTGTAACGCTGTTCGGCATCACCGTGCGCAACAGTATTATGCTCTTGTCGCATTACCGTCATCTGGTTGAAGTCGAAGGCAAGCGCTGGAATTTGGACACTGCCGTATTGGGCGCGCAGGAACGCTTGCCGTCGATATTGATGACGGCGCTGGTCACCGCGCTGGCGATGTTCCCTATCGCCTTCAACAGCGATAATCCGGGGCGGGAAATCATGGGGCCGATGGCGGCGATCATCATCGGCGGTTTGGCTTCTTCAACATTACTGAATTTATTATTGCTGCCTGCCATTTTGCTGCGCTATGGAAAATTTAACAGCAAAGCTGAAACCGATAGCTAAAGATTCGGAAGCGATTATTCTGTTGCACGGTCTGGCAAGAACCAGCCGCAGCATGAGTAAAGCCGCCAGACTGCTGGCCGCGTACGGCTACAAAATCATCAATGTGGATTACCCTTCGCGTAGCGCAGACATCAGCCTTTTGGCGCAAAAATATCTTGATCAGGCATTAAAGCAGTGCGACGTGAGATGCATTCAGAAAATCCACTTCCTGACGCATTCGATGGGCGGCATTTTACTGCGCGATTATCTGGCCGGTCACACTGTCGATAAGCTGGGGCGAGTGGTGATGCTGGCACCGCCCAATCAAGGCAGTGAAATTGTCGATAAGCTGGGAGGCTGGAAGCTGTTTTACACTTTAAACGGTCCGGCCGGGTTGCAGTTGGGCACTGGCAGCGGCAGTGTACCGAACCGGCTGGGGCCGGTGAATTTTGAGCTTGGGGTAATTGCCGGGAATAAGACCATCAACCCTTTATTATCAAGGCTGATCCCCGGCATCAATGACGGCAAGGTGTCGGTAAGCAGGGCGCAGGTGGCCGGTATGAAAGATTTTATCGTCATGCCTTATTCGCATCCGTTTATCATGCGCCGGAAAGCGGCCATAGGGCAGGCGCTACATTTTATTCAGCAGGGGATTTTTGCAAGGTGAGTTATTAAGTTGATGCATGTCGGTTAGCCCTGTTTGCCATCCCGGCCATTCGACATTAACTCGGTTTGAAGAAATTCGCACATTCTTAGCGCCGAATCGCGCTCATTTTCGATTTTTTTAAGCTCGTCCTTCGCCATTAAAACTTCAAATTCAAGCTTGATGGAGCGCCTGAACCATTCGTCGCCTGACGATTTAAGTATCTTGTTTTTTCGCATCAGTTCAAAAATCCGTTTGTTTGAACGGTCTAAATGCGAGGCTACGGCTTGCAGTTGATTTTGAACGGTATAAAGCGATTCAACGCATTTTTTTACGCCTTCGCTCATTATCTCCTGGGCTTTGCAGCTTTGGTGAAGTTCAAAGGTTTTTTGTGATAATTCATCCTCTAGCCGTTCGATTTTTTCTATCGCGGCATCGTATTTTTCGCTCATCCCTGCGATTTTTTCATTCGAAGCGACCAGAGCATGGCTGTATTTTTTAGTAAAATTAAACATAGTCGGACACTTATTTTCATGAAGATGAAATGCACTAGCCAAAAATCGGTTGGCGATATAAAGATGTTTTTAGGATAGATATTTCATGCCATTGAATCAATAAGTGCTGATACCTATCAGGCTGCATGAGCTATTAGCCTGAAATCCTTAGTGATTTGGATGTTTTCAGTTTGAGTCGTTTTTAGTGTTAATGAATCCGATAGATTTGATCTGCTGCGTCATATTGTTTGCAAAGCCGGTCAGGCTTTCGCTATGAGGTCATGCGGATTTTCAGCAATGGATAACAGTGCTCGGTTATCGGTTTAATATCTTGGCTTGAAGGATGCCCGGCTTTATTGAAAAAAATAAAGTAAAATAGCCGGTTTTAAACATTACTTCGTAGATATTAAGTAGACAGCAAAGGTACATAATGAAGAATTATAAAATCGCAGTGTTAGCCGGGGACGGTATCGGTCCTGAAATTACTCGGGAAGCCATTAAAGTGCTCAAGCTTATTGAAGAGCGTAATGATGTGTCTTTTGAACTGATGCCCGCAGCTTTTGGAGCTTGCGCCTATTTTGAATTCGGCGATGCGTTTCCGCAGTCGACTATCGATATTTGCGACCAAGCCGATGCAATTCTTAAAGGACCGATCGGTTTGAGCCATGAGCAATCCAAAACGATTCCGGTTGATAAGCAACCCGAGCGCGGCGCGCTGCTGCCGATGCGTCGCCGTTACAACACTTACGCCAACTTTAGGCCGGTTGTGCTGCCCAAAGCCTTGGCGCATTTCTCGCCGTTAAAGCCTGAAATTATCGGCGAAGGGATCGACATTATTATGGTTCGCGAGTTAGTCGGCGGCCTGTATTTCGGTGCCAAGGAAACCGGCATTAACGAGCAGGGTTTGCGTTATGTCAAAGAAACCCTGGAATACGATGAACACCAGATCAGGCAAATTTTGCTGCAAGCGTTTAAACTCGCCAGCAAACGCAAGAAAGTGCTGCACAACATCCATAAAAGCAACGTGCTGAAATCCAGCGTATTGTGGAATGAAATACTCGATGAAGTGGCTAAAGACTATCCTGAAGTGGAAGTCATCCACCAGCTGGTCGACTCGGCCGCAACCAACCTGTGTTTAAAGCCTACCCAGTTCGACGTGATGGTCATGGAAAACATGTTCGGCGACATCCTCAGCGATCAGGGGGGCGGTATTTTGGGCTCACTGGGCTTGATGCCTTCTGCCTGCATTGGTGATGAAAAAGCCTATTACGAGCCATCGCATGGTTCGGCACCGGACATCGCCGGCAAAAATATCGCTAACCCTTATTCGATGATCGGCTCGGTTGCGATGATGCTGGAAAACAGTTTCGATATGGCCGAAGAAGCCAAAAATGTCTGGGCGGCGATGCAAGGCGTATTTGGCGACGGTTACTCGACCGCCGACCTGTCCAAGCCGGGCAGCGGCGTTACCATGATCAGCACCGAAGAGTTTGGCGACAAGGTTGTGGAAAAACTGAGGCAGATGCCGAGAGTGTAAGCTAGCGTAAGCCGGAATACCCACAGGGCACAAGTAAGATCGCCCAAGCGTAGCGCGAGGTGGCGTTGCCTACATGGACAGATATTTGCTCCTGCAATATCTGCATTCACCACATCCCTGTGGATTATGTAGGTAAGAAGCGTGAGCACGACTGCAAGGATGCAGGAGGTAGAGCAACGCAGGAGCAGTTGCCGAGGAGCGGAAGCTTTTCCGGCAAATCCGGGCGGTGGTGCCGGAATAAGCTTGTCAAAACAAGCTTGTTCCGGCCTGCGGTCCTATGTAGCTGATATAAGCCCGGTAACCCGCAAAAACCGACAGCATCAGGAAGATGGTGCCGCTGACCCTGTGCAGCAACGTTAACGGGATTTTTTGCAAAATAGTGCGTCCGGCCAAGATTCCCAAAGCCGATGTTGAGGCCAGCGCGACTGTCGAACCGAACCATACTGCAATCGGTGCTGCGGTGCTGCTTAAGCCGACAACAGCCAATTGGGTTTTGTCGCCGAACTCAGCCACCGTGATCAATAAAAAAGTGGTAAAGAAAATGCCGTGCCCGCTTTTTTCCTTAACTTCCTCCTTGTCATCATCCTCTTCTATGCGCAAAGAATGAATGCCGAACGCGGCAAACAGGATCGCGACGACTGAAGCGACAATATAGGTCGGCAACCAGCTGGCGATGGCAATGCCAAAAACGACAGCCAGAGTGTTTAAAAAGGCAAAAGCCGAAATGGCGCCCAGCAAAACCGGCATGGCTCTGTGCCGGGACGCCAGCGTCATGCACACCAGTTGGCTTTTGTCGCCGATTTCAGCCGCTGCAATCAACGCAAAACTGGTCGCTGCCGTAGCCGATATTTCGCCGAAGTTGCCGTTGCTTAGCAATGATAAAAAATGCTGTAAGGAGTTTTGAAGGTTTTCGTAGATGGGTGTGGTACTTAGCGACGCGAGAAGATGCGTTAAATAACTTTGAAGGTGATCCATTTTGTTTCCTGAGGAGGATTCTTTGCTGTGCCGTTGTAAAAGTGCAAGCGCGCTTTACAACGGCAGTAGGAGGTATAGAGGGTACTAACCCAGCATGTTGTCCAAGACCATCATGATGATAAAGCCGATCATTAATGCAAAGGTAGCGTAGCGGGAACGACCGTCAGAATGGGTCTCGGGAATGATTTCTTCACTGATGACAAAGAGCATGGCGCCTGCGGCAAAACCCATGGCTAACGGCAGGATAGGTTGAAAGAGGGTGACCATGGTAATGCCGAGCAAGCCGCCGATGGGTTCCACCAAGCCTGTCAGTGCGGCAATACCCACAGCTCGCCACTTGTTGTAGCCTAGCCCGACCAGGGGCAGGGCGACGGCCAAGCCTTCGGGAATATTTTGCAGGGCTATGGCAACAGCCAGCACTATGCCGTTTTTCATCTCTCCGGAACCAAAGCTGACGCCGACCGACATGCCTTCAGGAAAGTTGTGGATAGTAATGGCGATGATGAACAGCCAAACTTTTTTGAGGGAATTCAGCTGGGTATCGGAAACTGAACCGAAATGCACATGCGGTAGCTGTCGATCGGCCAAATGCAAAAACAGGGCGCCGACCAGCATGCCAAAAGAGACGACATAAATGCCTTTGCCGGGCCAGACTTGGTTGCCGTAGTCCATGCCGGGAACCAACAGCGAAAATGCGGTTGCGGCCAGCATGACGCCTGCGGCGGCACCAAGCATGCTGTTGAACAGGTTTTTGGAGATGTCTTTGAAAAACAGGGCAGGTAATGCGCCAAGGCCTGTAGCCATTCCCGCCAGAATGCTGGCAAAAAAACCGATAACAACGATCCTGCCAAAAATCAAATATAAACCGCCGAACACCACCAGTTGCGACAACAGGAATAACCCGGCTACTGTCGCCCAGCGTTGTAGTGGCGGCATAGCCAGCAGTTTTTGATAATTGGCGCTGGATTTTATGGCATCTACCCGGTCTTCAAAATAGCGTTGCAATTTAGTCACAGTCTCTGTCGTTAACGTCATAAGTTTTACCTGCATCAGCTTGTTTTGGAATATCCCTCAAGCATTATAACCAAATCCCCAAAGCTTGGGGTGTTTGTGGCGGATTACCGGGAGGCATATTCAGTATTCATAAGTGGTTTCGGCACTTTGCCTAGAGTCAGGAATATTTCCTTTTGTCGGCTGTTGTCTAGTGCCGTAGTGACGGTTTGGCTATCATGGGGAGTTATTTAATTGGAGGAAAGAATGAAAAAAATTGCATGCACAATGCTCGGACTAAGCCTGACGGCGGCCGGAGCGGTTGTGGCCAAAGATAAGCCGCAGGATCTGGGTATTCTCGACGTGGTCGGCGTAACACCGTTACAGGATAGTGGAGTTGCCGCCAGTAAAGTGCCGGCCAACATCCAAAGCGTGTCTTCCGAACAACTGGAAAAGGCTCAAAGCATCACGTTGGCTGAATACATCAGCCGCTACCTGGGCAGCGTACATATTAATGAAGCGCAAAATAACCCGTTGCAGCCGGACGTTTCCTATCGCGGCTTTGTCGCTTCGCCATTGCTCGGCTTGCCGCAAGGCTTATCGACCTATGTCAACGGCGTCCGCTTTAACGAACCGTTTGGCGACACCGTCAATTGGGATTTGATTCCCGAAGGCGCGATCGATTCGATGGCTTTATATCCGGGCTCCAACCCGGTGTACGGCCTGAACAGTTTGGGCGGCGCCATTTCAATCAAAACCAAAACCGGCTTCTCTGCGCCCAAGCATGAATTGGAAGTTTACGGCGGCTCCTGGGGCAGGCACTCAGAGGAGTTAAGCAGCGGCTGGAATAACGGCACTTGGGGCTATTTTGTAGACTTGCATCACTTTGAGGAAGACGGCTGGCGGGATTTTTCACCGACCAAGGCCGATCAGGCATTCGGTACTTTGAGCTGGCGCGGCGATAAGGGGTCTTTGGATCTGACCCTGGGCGGCAATGATAACGATATGCGAGGTAATGGCGCGGTGCCGGTCCAGTTGCAGGAGCAGAACCGGGCGGCGGTGTTCACCCATCCCGACCAGACCATTACGCGCATGTTTTTTTCCGAACTGGCAGGCAGTTATGATGTGGCCGATGACATTGAAGTCAGCGGCAACGCCTATTTCAGGCAGAATCGGATCAAGACCTTTAACGGCGATAACAGCGATTATGATGACTGCGAATTCGGAGGCAATGCCGGGCTTTTATGTGAAGACCCTGAGGACGATCCGGATGAAGAAGCGGTTGTGGACATCAACGGTAATAATGTACTCGCCACTGACGCAGTCGAAGGCGCAACCAACAACACCAGCCAAACCTACATGCGCAGCCGTGGCGGCACGTTGCAGTCGGTGTTCGCCCAGGACTTGTTTAAGCATAAAAACAACCTGACTGTGGGCACCAGTTACGATTATGCCGAGGTGCATTTCGGTTCTGACACCGAGCTGGGTTCGCTGACCGATACCCGGGGCTCAACGCAAAGCGGGATTCTTGTCGATGAATCCAGGGTTCGCTTGCATACCAATACTTCAACGGTGGGCGTATTCCTGACCGACAGCTTTTCCATTACCGATGCCCTGACGGCAACCGTAGCGGGGCGTTACAACTACAGCCATATCAACATGGAAGACAAGTATATAAACGGTGCAAATACCCTGGACGGTTCGCACACCTTTGAGCGGCTTAACCCTTCCGCCGGGTTGACTTATCAAATCAGGGATAACCTGAACGTGTACGGCAGCTACAGCGAGTCGGCCCGCGCGCCAACGCCGATGGAATTAAGCTGCGCCGATCCGACGGCGCCGTGTAAACTGCCAAACTCGTTTGTGGCTGATCCGCCTCTGGAACAGGTGGTTGCCAAAACCTGGGAAGGCGGTTTCAGGGGAGATTTGGATGAGCTGCTGGGCAAGGGCGATTTGAAATGGAATCTGGGCTATTTCCACACTATTAATAACAATGACATTATTTTCCGTCGCGATGCTTCCAGCGGCCTGATCAGTCAAGGTTATTTCGATAATGTCGGCAAGACCCGCCGCTACGGCATCGAAGCAGGAACGACCGTCAATTATCCGCAGTTGTTCAGCAACATTGACGACTGGCATTTTACGACCAACTATACCTATTTGAATGCCCGGTTTATGGACGGTTTCGATATCCAAAATCCGCTGGATACTGACGAGGCGATGGCGGTTACCAAAGGCGACAGAATTCCAGGTATCCCGGAGCATATCTATAAGGCTGCGTTGGGCGTCGATTTATGGCAGCGCGTGTCGTTGGGTATTGACGGCATCTATAGTGGCAATAAGTATTTCAGGGGCGATGAGGCCAATTCCACCAAACCGCTATCCGGCTACTGGCTGTTTAATGCCAAGGCGGAGTACAAGGTCACCAAGAATTTTGCGCTATTCGGTCGGGTCGATAACATCTTCGATACGAATTACAACACCTTTGGTGTTTATGGTCAGGCTGACGAAGTATTCCCGCAGTTTGACAATAACCGCTTTGTATCGCCCGGCGCGCCTAGAGCGGGTTGGATTGGGGTAAGGTTGAGTATGTAGATGAAAAAGGCTAAAGGCTAAAGCTAAAGCTAAAGCTAAAGCTGAAGGGTGAAGGGTGAAGGGTGAAGGGTGAAGGGGATTTGCGCCTTTCGCCCTTTGTCTTTTTTTGGGCAATAAAAAGCCCGCATAAAGCGGGCGTGTTGAGTGCTGTTATTATTATTATTGAGTTGTCGTTGCAACTTGACCCAAGCAGTATCACTTATTTTATTATTATTATCAGCTAGCCTAAAAAAGACTAAATTCCTCCTCTTAGTCGGTAATTAAACCGAGCCCAGTCCCTTAAGCTGGTGCGAATTCTATGCAAATGAGTTCTCGTTGTCTATTTAAAAAGTAAGGTTTAGCGGGAAAAATACAAGCCTACTGGAAATGTGTAATAAATACAGTTTATTACGGAATTTTAGACGCTGCTAATACACAAAATAACAGGCAAGTAGTGCTTTTTATTCAGGTTATATTCAGGATTTTACCTGTTGCGTCTAGCCTCTTCTTCCTCATTGACAAAGAAGTTGAGCCGGTCATTAAGGATGGCGGATAGCTGCAAATTAAGGCCTTTGGATTTTTGAGCCAGTTTTATTTGCAGGATAGCATCCCGGGTTTGCCCCGTTGCGTAGTAGTATTCCGCAAGATAACGATGAGATTCGGCGGGTTGGTTTAAGTCGCTGTACGCTTGTGCCAATAACTGTGAATAAATCGGTTGTTGTTGGGTTTTAGGTCTCAACTGAAATAAGTTCTTCCGCGCCAGATCGGCGCTACCGGCTTTTAGCAGAGACGTAATATATTCAAGCTTAATGGCCTCGTTAGCCGGAAATTGTTCGGTTAGCTTTTTATATCGGGCCAGCGCTGTACTGTAGTTTTTGGAATCCAGCGCGGTGCGGGCAAGTGCGGTTAGATATTGAGCCTGATTTGGGTATTCCTTGCTCAACTCTTGGAAAATTGTTTCCGCTTCAGTGAACTTTTGCGAGTTAAGCGCGCTCAGCCCAAGTCCGTAGCGGGCAACGGTGCGTTGTTCGGGAGTGCCTTGAGTTGATCTGCTTTTAAAGTATTTAAGCGTCTCGGCATTGTCAGTGCTGGTTAAGACACGGATTTTTGCTTTGGTTAACTGGTAGCCGAGTGAGTCGGGATATTGTTTATAGGGATAGGTTTCGGCGCGGCCGCGTGTGTCGGAAATACGTGACGCGGTAACCGGGTGAGTTCTCAAAAACTCGGGAATGTTCTGGCCGTAATAGCGGCTGGATTGTTGCAGGCGCTCGAAAAAAGTGGGCATGCTGCGCGGGTCGTATTGCGAGCTTGCTAGCGTTTGCATCCCGACGCGGTCAGCTTCCGCCTCGTGTTCGCGCGTGAAGTCGATCTGGAACTGCACGTTACCGGCTTGAATAGCGACTATCGCCGCTTGTCCCAGAGCCGGAGATTGGGTGCCTAGCAGGATCGCGGCCAAGGTCGCGGCGGCAGTCGGGATGGACAGGCGGCTGGCGGCCTCGTAAGAACGGTACAAATGGCGCTGGGTAACGTGGCCAATTTCGTGCGCCATAACCGATGCCAATTCGCTTTCAGCTTCGGTGATTAAAATTAACCCGGAATTTACACCGATATAGCCGCCAGGTCCCGCAAAAGCGTTGATGTCCTTTTCCATCACCACAAAAAAATGAAACGGGTTGCTGGGCGCATCGCTATTGGCTGCCAGCCGTTCACCAATAGTTTGAATGTATTGCTGAATTTCAGCGTCCTGATTGATGGAAATTTGCGAATGCAGGCTGCGGAAAAACGCTTCGCCAAACTCTTTTTCCTCGGCGGGCGTAATCAGGGTACCGGAAGAGTCGCCCATGTCAGGCAGTTCGATTTTGCTAATCTCAACAGCCTGTTGCGAAGCTGGGAAGAGAGCAAGGCTTAAGGCCAGTGTTATAGCGGATGGTTTGAATTTCATACGATGAGACTGAATAAAATTTAACTTGGGTTTAATCGGTTGTTAGGCTCAATCGTCATATTTCGTCAGGATCATGATGTTGAGTTTGGTCGGGCGGGTGCTCTCTATTGTTCCAGATATTCTTCGACTACGCAAAGCGGAAGAAAAATGCATCGGTTGCGGCTCTTCAGCTTAGCTTGATAGAGCGCCGCGTCAGCCGTGTTTAGCAGGTTGTCGTCGTTTTCCGGGTAAAGGGGGCTTTTATCTCTTCGCCGCAGACGGCTTCATAATAAATTGCCCATTCGAGGCGTTGGGCAAGAATATGTGCGCGGATTAACATTCTTGAAACCTTGCTATCATCGATGATCAAAAGCATTTTTATGGGACTGTTACAGGCACGATAGATTTACGAAGGTTAAACACAAAATATTCTATATAACTGATGTTACGCAGTTGTTCGAATTTAGACGGCATTAGCATTTTTTATTAAAGTGTCGCTGCCGCGACGGTTTATTTTTAATCGGGTTCTCGCACCCGAGGGCGAGTTACTTTTCGCTACGAAAACCCTCCTTGGTTTTCGCCCTGTGCGGGCCAGCCTTATGGCTGTTCAAATTCGCTCCAGGCGAATTTGTGCTTCGCCTCGGCAAAAGCTCCGGTGCTCGGGCTCGGCGCGGCATACAGGGGTAAAAAACATCCGTGCGTAACATCAGTCATTAATCAGGTTGGAGCTCAATTTAAAAATAGGTCATGGGACATTTTATGAGTAAAAGCAAGAAGCCGTATGATTGCCGGGTTCAGACCCAGGCGTTAAGGTCTATCAGTCATTATTTATGATTATTTTGAGGGTAAATTTCTAGCGCCTGTGTTAGAGGCAGGGTAGAATCCACGCCGGTCAGTTTAAATGAATCTGTATCTCAATATTGTCCGCCTAATCAAATTGAAAAAAACAATATGAAGATGATAACCTCCGCCCCGCTAATAGTATCAGCCGCACTATTCTGTGTGTTGAACAGCTTATCCGTAACAGCCGCAAATTCTCAAGCGATGGAACTCTACTTTGACCCTGAGACCAAACAGATTGTCACTGAACCGGGCAAGGGCAAAATCAAGCTGAATACTTTGCAATCTATTGAGAGTCTGGAACAGAAAAAGCAGGAGCTTGCGGTCATAGAAAACCGGTTAGACGCCAAGTTAAAGGCGTTGGATGACAAACTGAAACAACTCGAAAAACTGGAGTCGACTCCTCCGGTAGCGGTTGCGGCGTCGGAAAAAACGTTGCCGGTTGTTTCGGATAAGCCGCCAGCCCAAGCCGGAGAAGAAAAAAAGCCTGAACAAACAAAATCCAAAGCGCTTGAAAAATTTCCCGCTACCGTCAGCTACGGCGATAAAGGTTTCGAATTCAAAACGGATAACGGCAAATTTTCCATGCAGATTCAGAACCGGTTGCAGTTCCGCTATGCCAACCCGTTCGATAGCGACCCACGCACGCTTGCCGATCTGGACCGCGACCAAAGTTCTTTCATGGTGCGCAGAGCCCGGTTTAAGGTCGGCGGGCACGCTTATTGGCCCTGGCTCAAATATTATATGCAATACGACTGGAGCCAGCCGGTCTTGCGCGATTTTTACCTGGACGTCAGCAAATTCTCCGAGGCGCAGCTTCGGCTCGGTCGCGGCAAGGTGCTCTGGAATGATGAGCGGGTCACATCCTCAGGCCGGCAACAATTTGCTAACCGCTCCCTGATTAATGACATCTTCACTGTCGACCGGCAACAAGGCGCGCAGTTGTTCGGGCGCGTCTTTCCCGGCGAATGGTACGACTTCAGCTATGCCGCCGGCGTCTTTACCGGGCTAGGCGTGGGTGAGCGCAACAATGACGATGACAACATGATGTATACCGGCCGTTTGCAGTGGAACTTCTTGGGCAAAGAGCTGGAATTTTCCCAGTCGGATGTCGAGTTTCATGAACAACCGGCTGCCAGCTTGGCCTTTGCCGGAGCCACCAATAAAAGCAGATGCACCGCCTTTGAGACAGCGAGCGACAGCTGCCGCGCGTTGCCCGGTTTTGCCTTGGGTAGGCCGGGCCAGTTCCGGGTCAACCAGGCAATGGAAGAATTCCGTTTCAAATGGCTCGGGTTCTCGCTGCAAAATGAGTACCACTGGAAGCAGGTTGACGATACGCTTAAATCCGAAGCCGATCCGACAAAAAAGACCGACCTTTTCGGAGCTTATGTCCAAGCAGGTTATTTCCCTCATGCGCTGGTCCAGGCCGTGCCTAGGCAACTCGAATTCGCTGTCCGGTACGCCTTCGTCGACCCCAACGCTGACCGGTCAAATGACCTTCAGCAGGAAGTCTCGGCTGCAATTAACTGGTTCTTTTCAGGGCATTCCAATAAGCTGACTTTTGAAATTAGCCACTTACGGGTCGAAGATCCTGTCCTGCTTGTAGAGCAGTCTGAAGAAAGAGCCCGGATGCAGTGGGATATTTCATTCTGATGCGGCTGGAGGGGTTGCTAGGCTGCTTAGGTATTACGGATTGCGGCACTGCTCCCACATGCATGCGCTCGGGCGTGGAAGCCGACTTGGCGTTTTAGGACGACTCAACTTAACTAATTCCGGTTGATGGAAATGATTGAAGACGACGAGTTTATGAGGGTTGTGAAGAATGCGCCGTTGGTATCGCTGGATCTTGTGGTCCGGTCCGAGAATAACGAGCTGCTCATGGGAATGCGGGTCAATGAGCCGGCAGCGGGCACGTGGTTTGTGCCAGGAGGACGAATCCGGAAGGACGAATCAATCGAGGATGCGTTTTTGAGAATAACGAAGGCGGAGCTAGGGAAATCCTACCCCATTGATCAGGCCCGGCTATTGGGCGCATTTACTCATAAGTACCAGACTAATTTTGCCCATATACCGGGCATCAGTACTCACTACGTTGTTCTTGCTTACGAACTTCAGGTTTATATCAACCTGAAGCAGCTGCCAACGGATCAGCATAGCGAATACCGCTGGGTGTCGGAAAGCGGCGATCTGGCTAAGGTCCATCCGAACGCCAGGGCTTATTTCTCCTACATGAAGCGCGGCAGCAACTGATTCCATTTGAATCATGCGCTGTTAGTCTTGCCCGTTTTCCTGTCGCTGTTTCAGCCAGTCGTCAATTTTGCGTAAAATTTGCTCACGCAGAGCCGGTGTGGAAAACAGTTGTTCGTGATGGCTTTTTCCGGCTAGCACCATCAGTTCATTGTGTTCATGTTTATCGCGCGTTACGGCAGCGAAATCGGTACTTCCCCACGCGGGCGTAATCGGGTCATATTCGGAGTAAATGAGCAAGTAGGGCGTAGTAAACTTCGCCATGTTCTGCCGGAACTGAATAATTTCCTTTTCAATGCCCAACACATAACGTAAGACACTCCGGTGCATGATGTAATTGTCATTACGCTGACGGATTCGCTGTTCTTCTGAGTCGCTGAGGTATTCTTCCACCCATGGCGGGCTGGCCGGCGAAAACACATTGCGCAGACCGGGCAATGACAGCAGTTCAAAAATACCGTCTTGCAAAGGGACGGTAACCAAGGCCAGCAGCTGATTGAACAGCAATAGGGGAAATGGTTCGTCGTGCGGGTTGAGGAAGTGCTCGTTAGTATGAAGCGAAAACCGGATAACCGGATTCTGGAACCAGCCTCGCCAGCCGGGAACTTCGGTAACGGAAAAGGCCGGGCCGGTGAAAATGATGCCTTTTATTCTCGGTTTTATAGCTTCATTGCCTGATTGCAGCAAATAGGATGCGCTCACCAGAGAACCGAGGCTGTGCGACAGAATGAACACAGGTAGGGATTTGTTGGCCGACAGTTTATCGCAGTGATTGAGCAGATGATTTAAGGCCAGATTCAGGTCATCTCGCAGAGGCTGCAAGTCGCCAAGCTGCGCCTGTTCAAGATAAGCAGAACTGGCATCATAGGCCGGTGCGCCGGCTTCAATACTTTTGCTCGCCGACCTAAGCACGGTATTGCTCAAACCATGCGCAGTCATATCCATGCCCGCGACAATAAAACGGTCGGAAAAGTGCCGTGCAATCTCGCCATAGCGGCCGACATGTTCATTCATGCCGTGGACAATCAGCAGGCAGCCGCGGGCGGAATCCGGCCTGGCAGGCATGAGGATCTGCATATGCCGGATTGAACCGGCTTCGTCGGCATTCAGAGTGTGCTCTTCGCCCCACAACGGGTATTTTGTCTTGACTATTTGTTGATAGGTACAGCCGCTGCACAACATCAGCAGTAAAATGGGTAAAAGATTTGGCTTGCTGAATAACATGGCTTATCGGCGATAAGCTTCAATCGGTTTTGAATGGCCGGTGACGTTCTCTTTCGGTCGGAACCGCTGTGAGACTAAAGCAATTGACCGGATAAATGTAGGCGGATTGATGGGCTTCATAGATCACCTCATGATTGCTGGTGAAGAGGAGGCAGCTTCACTTTGCATCCTCACGCTGCGGCAAAACCGGATTCAGGTTCCAGCATCTTCCACCATAAACTTAAGTCTACCGGCTGGCAAGCGTTGAAGAAGAGTTCATGGCCAATCTGCTAGCGCCGATTTTCTCAAATAAGATTGTACCTGATGTTTAATAAGGACCGTTTCCTTATCGCACCAATTCCGCAATGCTTGGCATGGATGACAAAGCAGTTGAAAGAACAATAAAAAACGGCGTCCGAGGACGCCGTTTTGTCGAACTCAATAATCGATGGGTTATTTACGATTAGTAATGGCCATCGTTTTGTCGTTGCCTGTACCGGAATGCTGGACATTCACGAACAGTGTGTGAGGGTCTTTACCGAAGTAAATGCCTGTGCCTTCCGCTGATTTGTCTTTCAAGGAAGCGAACAAATGTACGCCGTCTTGATAACCATCGTTGTTGGCATCTTTAGAGGCCGGGTCATAAACCCAAATGTCGCTGAAGTCGTTGTCTTCCACCATCCACAACTTGCCGTCAGGGCTGGTCGCCAGGTTGTCCACTTTCGCGAAGCCGGTCGCATTAGTCGCCTGGTTTTCGATCGGCGCATTCTTGCCGGCAGCGACGACATATTTGACGGATGGTGTTTCGTCCAGCGCTACGGCCAAGACCGCGCCACGGCCACTGGTGTTGGCGGCGTTATCAACATCTTCGCAAGTCAACGCGACGTACAGGGTCTCGGTAATGCGTTCCAGGTCTTCAGGGCGACAGAACTGGGTTGCGCCGACAGTTGCCGCCGCTACGCGGGCACTGATTTGCACTTGATCCATATCCAACGCCAACCACTGTGCAGCGCCGGTTTTGCCAGCATCCACTTTTAAAGCGTAAAGCTGTCCGTCGCTTAGATCGCCATAAGTCGTCGGCACGAATTTATAGATCGAGCCTTTTTTATCTTCGTCGATGACATAGACATTGCCTTCTTCGTCAATTTCCAGGCCTTCATGCGCCAGAGAACCTAATTTAGGCAGTACGGTAACAGTTTCCATTGTTGTTGGATCACCGGCTTTTAACTTCATTTCGTACACCAGGCCGCTGGTGGCTTGAGGCGCTTGCGGGTCAGGACGTAACGAGGTAATGGTTTCCTCAGCAAACAGTAGCGTGTGCCACGGTGTCCAGACGATGCCGTCGAGTGCTTCCCAATCGTCGCGTCCAGCCATTTCCTTGGCTTCCCCGGTCCGCAGGTCAACAACGGAAACCGCGCCGCCGCTGTGTCCATCAATACGCAATGAATTGCCATCGCTACCCATGGCGCCGCCGCGAACTTCATGGGTGCGGTACAGATAACGGCCGGCGTGTTTTTGGGTTTCGTTGACTGTGTTCATGTCGTTCCAGTCGGTGCCGACATAGATGTTCAGGTCGCTTTCGTCAGCAATGATAGATTGGTTATAGCCTTCGGGAATGACCCAGGGTGTAGCGTCAAGATCGGTAGCGTTTTGCTGACCGTAAGCGGAACCGGAAATAGAGTCAAATGCCATAGGCCCTTGAACTTCAGAATCGGCAACTGCAAGGGCAGGGATAATCGCGCTAATAGCAAGCGACAATAGAGTTTTGGTAACTTTCATTATGTACTCCAGGATAGATAGGGTTATTTGGCTGGCAGCCAACGTCAATAGTACATAGCTGGTGTTACAAAACAGGGTGGGTAGCGTTACAGTTTGGTTAAGTTATCGTTACAAGATTGATATGCTTTAAACAGTTGATTATTCTCCAGTCCGCAGGCCAGTTCGTGCGAACTGAAGCATTGGAAACCAAGTTCCGGCTCTGCGCAGTCCCAGCGCTCCAATATGCAGTGGCGCGGCTGTTGACTGCCGGGATATCGGATCAGATTGACTGAGTTGACCGTCCCCTGACGCACGCGCGTCGATACCGCAGTGCCTGCCTGCACCGCCCAATGTCGGCCCGGCAAATTGTCATAGCATTCGTGCAGAGGCAGCACATAAGGCACATGGATATGTCCACCCATGACAAGATCGGCGCCTGCGGCGGCCCAGCAGTGCACGGCGGCGTCTCGGCCGTGCAGCAGGTTGGTGCGGTCCTTGTCACCTATCACGGCGACCGGTTGGTGCACCACCACGATGCGCAATTGTCCGGGTGACGCAGTTTTGAGCAGGTCGGCTACCCGATGGGTCTGTGCGGAAGACACCTCGCCATCTTTATGGCGGTAGGCGCGCGTGGTGTTCACGCAGGCGATGAGCCATCGCGCTGAGATAAATACCGGTTCCAAATCGGCACCGCAGGCGCGCTGGTAATTTCTCAAGGGAGTAAACAGGCGAGCCACAATATTAAACAACGGAATATCATGGTTGCCCGGTATGATCAGCATAGGGATGTTGCCCAGTCGCCCGAAGAACCGGCGCGCCGCATCAAATTGTTTGCGTGTGGCCCTTTGGGTAATGTCGCCCGAAACGACAATGACTTCCGGCGCTTGCTCATGCACCAGGTGCACCAGAGCTTCGACGACCGCCGGGCGTTCGGTGCCAAAATGCGTATCGGAGATCTGCATCAGTGAGGTCATAGGCTGTCCGGGTCGGGTGGATTTTCGCCCGGTACTACTTCGGGCTTAAGCAGGAGCAATTCTTCGGGTGCCAAACGGAACCGCAAGGGAGTCGTGAGCAAGCTGACCTCGCCATCCATAGCCACTTTAATATGGCGCCGGCCATAAAGTAGTGCCGGGGTCGGCGTCACTGTGATTTGCCGGAACGCGAAACTGGCAATATGCTCGGCATCACCCAATTGCCCGAGCGTTCCGCGCAGCATCAACTGTAGCAGCGTCGGCGTATCTACCGGCTTTAGTACGGTCGCTACAAGGTGGCCCTGCTCCACCGCCTCCGCTTCGGGAAGGCCGATGCGTTCGAGTTGCAATCGGTTATTGCTGACAAAAATCATCAGCGTGCGCAGCTCATACGACTGATCGCCATGCTCGACATGAATACGCATTGGCCGGTGTTCACGCAGCAGCGTCATAATGCCTGCCCACCAAGCCACCAGCCGGGTACGGCCGTAGGACACTTTATAGGCCTCACGTTCTTCGAGCAGCTTCGGGTAAAGCCCAAGGCTCGCATTGACCAGGAATACCCGGTTATTCACCAGTCCGACCTGCACTGGATGAGCGCGCGAACTCAGCAATACCTGCAAGGCCTTTGCCGTATCAGATGGAATGCCGTGGGTGCGACTGAAATAGTTGAAAGTGCCTTGGGGCAATACGCCGAACGGGCAGCCGCTGCCCAGCACCGCCTGAGCTACGGCATTAATGGTGCCATCGCCGCCTGCTGCGACCACCACGCCGCCTTGCGCCTGGGCCCGGGCCACGGCCGATGCCGAAATGTGCGGTAACCGGGACGCATCTTCGACCAGCATGACATGATATTCGCGATTGGCCTCGGTCAAAAAGGTTTCGATAATTGCGCGCGTTACCGCAACATCATCGCTGCCGGAGCCGGCGTTGAACACTATGAAAAACGGAGCTGATGGGTTTATCGTAACAGCTTGCATATGGGGTACTCCCATTAACCAGTGAACGGCAATTCGGAATTCTAAGCGTCCGTCTGTAAAACGACGCTTAATTTTTCCACTAATCGGCGCCGTTTTTCAAGAAAAACAGACTATACATTAAAAACAGCGATGATCTGTTGGCAAATATTGATGCTCTTTTATCCAAACCGGCAAATTTCCACTTGGCGGAATTGATAATATTTATTTTAATAATTCAATAATCGTTGTAGTATTGAAAAATGGATAAAAAAATTGCAACAACGATATTTGAATCACTGGCTTCCGGTGTACGGCTGGATGTTTACCGGCTGTTGGTTAAAAACGCGCCCAATGGCCTGGTCGCCGGGGAAATTGCCACGCTGCTGGCTTTACCATCTACCAATCTGTCCTTTCATCTCAAAGCGATGACTCACGCCGGTTTGCTTAACGTCACCCAAGAAGGACGCTATCAACGCTATCGCGCTAACTTGTCCATTATGCAGGAACTGATTATTTATTTAACCGCCGAATGCTGCACCGGACATACTGAGGCTGAGCATTGCTTTGACAGCGATTCAGCATCGGACTGTTGTAACACTGAAGCAAATCTTTCAACCACTGATCAAATAGACTCTTATTTATGAATGTACTTTTTCTTTGTACGGGTAATTCTTGCCGATCTTTAATCGGCGAAGCTACTTTCAATCATCTTGCTCCAGAAGGCTGGCGGGCATTGAGTGCAGGCAGCAAGCCTTTAGGACGATTAAACAGTCGAGCAGTCGCTTTGCTTGAGCAGGAAGGTATTTCTACTGAAGGTTATTACAGCAAATCCTGGAATGATCTGCCTTTGACACCTGATATCGTCATTAGTGTTTGCGGCAATGCGGCTAACGAAACCTGTCCCGCTTATCTGGGCCCTGTATTGCGCAGTCATTGGGGGGTTGAAGACCCTGCTCATGCTGAAGGCACTGAAGAAGAAATCACCGCAGCGTTCATGACCGCTTACGGCATCTTGCGCCATCGCATCGAACAATTTCTGGTCTTGCCGCTGGACGAGTTGAAAAACGATCGTGACCGATTGAAAGCGGAGCTGGATCGTATCGGCACCCTGTTACCTTAAGCCTTAAGAGGGCCAACGTGTCTGACTTATTGAACGATTTACCTAATGTCGAGCGCGACCTGTTCCGGGTTCCGGACCTGGCCGAGCTGCGGCCGGCAACGCCTTCCACGCATGCGCCGCGCTTCTTGCTGTTGTACGGCTCTTTGCGTGAGCGTTCCTTCAGCCGGTTGCTGACCGAAGAAGCCGCGCGGCTGCTTCGGGCTATGGGAGGGGAGGTGCGGATATTCAATCCCAGCGGTTTGCCTCTGCCTGACGATGCGCCGGAGACTCATCCCAAGGTGACCGAGCTGCGGGAACTGACCCAATGGGCCGAAGGCATGGTGTGGTGCTCTCCTGAGCGTCATGGCGCAATGACCGGCATCATGAAAGCGCAAATCGACTGGATTCCTCTGTCCATTGGCGCCATTCGCCCCACCCAAGGGAAGACCTTGGCGATCATGCAGGTGTGCGGCGGCTCGCAGTCTTTCAATGCCGTCAATCAAATGCGTGTTCTGGGCCGCTGGATGCGCATGTTGACCATTCCTAATCAGTCGTCGGTGGCCAAGGCCTTTCTCGAATTCGACGACAATGGCCGGATGAAACCGTCCCCTTATTATGATCGGGTGGTCGATGTGATGGAGGAACTGTTTAAGTTCACGCTGCTGACCCGGGATGTGACGCCTTATTTGGTTGACCGCTACAGTGAGCGCCGGGAGAGCGCCGAAGCGCTGTCCCGGCGGGTTAATCAACCTGCGATCTAATCGCCTCATTTTTGCAATAACAGATATTTTAATATTTAGTGGAGACTTCAAATGAAAACCATCCAAGTGTTTGACCCTGCATTATGTTGCAGCACCGGAGTTTGCGGTGTGGACATCGATCAGCAATTAGTCGACTTTTCTGCCGATGTGGATTGGGCTAAGCAAAACGGTGCTCAGATTGAGCGCTTCAACCTCGCCCAGCAACCCATGGCTTTTGCCGATAACACAGTTGTTAAAGGCTTCCTTGAGCGTTCCGGAGCGGAAGCGCTGCCTTTAATCCTGGTCGATGGTGAAGTCGCCCTGGCAGGGCGTTACCCGAGCCGCGCCGAACTGGCGCGCTGGACCGGAATCACGCGTCCATCGATTGAAATTAAACCGGAAGGCGGCTGCTGTAGCGGCAGTAGTTGTTGTTAAAAAAGCCTTGGAAAGGGGCATGATGAATATGAAATTTCTCGACCAAGCGCCGCGCTTTTTGTTTTTTACCGGCAAGGGCGGCGTCGGCAAAACCTCGATTGCCTGCGCCACGGCGATACAGTTGGCGGATGCCGGTCGACGCGTGCTGCTGGTCAGTACCGACCCGGCTTCCAATGTCGGCCAGGTCTTTGGCATCAGCATCGGCAATAGCATCACCGTTATTTCGGCCGTGCCCAATCTGGCCGCGCTGGAAATCGATCCGCAAGCCGCCGCCCAAGCGTACCGGGACCGCATCGTAGGGCCTGTGCGCGGCGTACTGCCGGATGGGGTGGTGCAAGGCATCGAGGAGCAACTGTCCGGCGCCTGCACCACCGAGATTGCCGCCTTCGACGAATTCACCGCGCTACTGACCGAATCGGTGCTGACCGCCGACTATGACCATATTATTTTCGATACGGCGCCCACAGGCCACACCATTCGCCTGCTGCAACTGCCCGGCGCCTGGGCGGCTTTCTTGAGCAAGGCAAGGGCGATGCGTCCTGTCTGGGGCCTTTGTCCGGCCTCGAAAAGCAGCGGGAGCAATACAAGGCGGCAGTGGATGCGCTGGCCGATGCGGCCCGTACCCGGCTGATCCTGGTGGCTCGTGCCCAGCAAGCGACATTGCGCGAAGTTGCCCGCACCCATGACGAACTGGCCGCCATTGGGCTGGTACAGCAGTATTTGGTTATTAACGGCATCCTGCCTCGTATTGAAGCTGAAAATGACCCCTTGGCAGCCGCCATTCACGAGCGGGAGCAATCCGCCCTCAACGCCATCCCGGATGTCTTGCAACAGCTTCCCTGCGATCAGGTCATGCTCAAGCCTTTCAACCTTGTCGGATTGGCTGCGTTACGGCAACTGCTGGTCGATACGCCTTCGCAGGCTCAAGGTACGGCCGATTCAGCCATTAAACTCGACACCCCGAGCTTGTCAGAGCTGATCGACGGCATTGCACAGGATGGGCGCGGGTTAGTCATGCTGATGGGCAAGGGCGGCGTCGGCAAAACCACGTTGGCCGCCGCCGTAGCCGTAGAATTGGCCCAGCGCGGCTTGCCGGTGCATCTGACCACATCAGACCCGGCCGCTCACTTAAGCGAAACCTTGAGCGGAACATTAGCTAATCTGGCGGTCAGCCGGATCGATCCGCACGCGGAAACCGAACGCTACCGCCAGCATGTTTTGCAGACCAAAGGCGCAAACCTGGATGCCCAGGGCAGGGCGCTGCTGGAAGAAGACCTGCGCTCGCCTTGTACCGAGGAAATTGCCGTGTTTCAGGCTTTTTCCCGCGTCATCCGCGAAGCAGGCAAGAAATTTGTGGTGATGGACACGGCGCCGACCGGCCACACCTTGCTGTTGCTGGATGCAACCGGTGCCTATCACCGCGAAATTAGCCGCCAGATGGGCGACACCGGCTTGCACTACACCACGCCGTTGATGAGGCTGCAAGATCCGAAATTGACCAAAGTGCTTGTCGTTACTCTGGCGGAGACTACTCCGATACTGGAAGCCGCCAACCTGCAAGCCGACCTGCGTCGGGCCGGTATCGAACCGTGGGCCTGGGTCATCAACAACAGCGTTGCCGCCACTCTTGTCAGCTCGCCGCTGTTACGCCAGCGGGCCGCCAACGAATTGCGCGAAATCGATGCGGTAGCCAATCAATATGCGCAACGTTATGCGGTGGTTCCGCTGCTTCATCAAGAGCCGGTCGGCGTCAGCCGCTTGCTTGAACTGGCTGGGCGATGAAATGCCCGAGTCTAGCTTTTTTCAAGCTGTAACGGCAATTTAGCTGGCACCCTTAGCGCGCACAATAACCTCGACCATGGCTATTGTGTCGCATTGCCGGGTACGCTAACATCCAAATCAGTTTGCCAGGGCCGTTACTCATTCACCGCAAAATAATTACCTGTAACCGGCGGGTGTAAATACATCCGCGCCTGATTTTGGCGATTGAAAGCGTTCGACTTAGGCATGAATGTTGAGCCGGGCTATCATCAAAAACCGCAAACCCGATTGTGGCGGGCTTTTATTGAGAGGCTACAGCGTTTTGCCGTCGAGTTTTAAAAGATACGCTTAGTGAACTATTCAAATTGGAGGTCATCATGGCACCAGCAACAAGTAATAAAAACAATCTGTTTTCGCCGATAGCGTTAGGGGATATGACCTTAGCCAACCGGATAATCATGGCACCGTTAACGCGCAACAGGGCGGGTGACGGCAATGTGCCTCAGGACATGAATATCGAATATTACCGGCAACGGGCCGGGGCCGGTTTGATTGTCAGCGAAGGCAGCCAAATATCGGCTAGCGGCGTCGGCTATCCCGGAACTCCAGGCATTCATTCCAACTTGCAAATTGAAGGCTGGAAGCGCATTACCCATGCCGTCCATAAGGAAGGCGGCCGGGTTTTTATCCAACTTTGGCACACCGGCAGAATCTCCCATTCATCGTTGCAGCCCCGTCATATTTTGCCGGTTGCGCCATCGGCACTGAAAGCCGCGGGCCAAGCCATGACCTATCAAGGTTTGCTGGATTTTGAAACGCCGCATGCGCTAACTCTGGATGAACTGCCGGGTATAGTTGACGAATATACAACGGCTGCACAAAACGCCAAAAAGGCCGGTTTCGATGGCGTGGAGCTTCATGCCGCCAACGGTTATCTGCTGGATCAGTTTTTAAGAGACGGCACCAATCGCCGCGAAGACAGCTACGGCGGCGACATTGCCAATCGGATGCGCTTGTTGGTTGAAGTGATTGAAAAATGCATCGAGGTCTGGGGAAGCCATCGTGTCGGTGTGCGCGTGTCGCCGGAAAACAGTTTTAACGATATCAAAGACAGTCAGCCGCAACAGACTTTTAATGCCGTCGCCAAAAAATTATCCGACTACCCGTTGGCCTATTTGCATGTGCTGGAAGGCGACATGATGACCGGTAAGCGGGAGGTGGATTACGTGGCATTAAGAAACTGCTTTTCAGGGCTTTATATGGCTAACAACGGCTATGACCTGGAAACCGGCAACAGGGCTATTGAACAGAGCCATGCCGACATGGTGGCGTTCGGCAAGCTGTTTATCGCCAATCCGGATTTGCCGGATCGTTTCGCTAAAAACCTGCCGCTAAATAAGCCGGATCATGCGACTTTTTACGGCGGCGATGAAAAGGGTTACACCGATTATCCTAAGTATGCGGGTGGATGAAGGATGGGCCGCAGCTTACCCGGTGCAAAGTGAAGAGTGCAAGCTCTGCTTGCCTTGCAGGCGAAGCCTGCACTCCGGGAGCCTTAAAAAAGCGTTAAAAGTTGATTTGGGTGCCAACGGAAGATGTATATTACGATGAGTGTAGCGCGTGGGAACGGGTAAAATCATCTTTGGGCGCTGATTAACTCCGAATAGCCGTCCCGATAGCTCGGATATTGGAACCGATAACCCAACGCCTTTAACCTGGCATTACTGCAACGCTTGTTCATTCCGATATCGGCATCGACTTTCTTAACACTGGGTGGAGGGCAATGCAGACGATCTGCCAGCCAGGTCATTACGTCCCACATCGGCGCCGGATCATCGTCACTGGCTAAATAACATTGAGCTAACGCTTTACCGGCCAGGCGCTGTTCCAGCAAAAAAGCCAAAACGCCGATGCAATCTCGCTGATGTATCCGGTTGGTAAAATAAGGCGGAGTTTGCTGTATGGCTGGTGCTTGCGTCGCCTGTCTTAACAGAGATTCCCGCCCCGGTCCGTAAATGCCGGAAAAACGCACCACAATATTAGCCGGATTTAAAGCCAGCAATTTTTGTTCGGCTTGCCTGATCAATTGGCTGGTGATATTGGCAGGCTCGGCAACTGAGTCTTCATCCACCCATTCGCCTTGGGATTGCCCGTAAACGCTGGTGGATGAGACCATCAGCCAAGGGGTTTGCGCAAACCTTACGAGCAGATTGTCCAAGCCGGTTTCGTAAACGGCGCGGTAGCTTTGTTCATCCCGCCCGTCAGGCGAAACAATAAAAAAAGCCTGGCTGAAATCGCCGTCCAAACCTGCCAGGTCGGAGGATGAGCTGATATCGGCGGCGACATAGCGGATAGGGCCGGACGCAGATAACGGCGGCTTGCGCTTTAGCCCGGTGACTTCATGGCCTTGGGCCGCTAAAACTTCGGCAAGCTCAGAGCCTATCGCGCCGCAGCCGACAATCAGAATTTTTGCCATGTTTATTATTGGTTAAGGAGTTGCAGTTCTTGCGGATAAGGCGACATGTAATAGGACTCTTCGATGTAGGGATCGGGCGCTTTACGAAAATGGTGTTTGAGCAGGGTTAAAGGCACTATCAGTGGCACGTAACCATTGCGGTATTGTTCAATTACTTCGCAAAGTTCGGCTTTATCGTCGGCGCTTAAAGCCTTTTTTAGGTAGCCTTGAATATGCTGCAAGACGTTGACGTGATTTTTGCGGGTGGCGATCTTTTTAAGGGTGGTCATCAGCTGCGAAATGTATTGTTCTGCAACAGGCGCAAGGTTGGCTTTGTTGAGTCCCGCCAATAACTGGCCCAGGTCGCGGTAATCGTCATGGCTCATGATAATGAGCTTATGGCGGGCATGAAAATGCGTCAGGCTGCTTATAGTCAGTCCGTCTGCCAGCATTAATTTCCAGCGGTAGAGAACGTAAACGCGCTGGATAAAGTTCTCGCGCAGTCCGGGATCGCCAAGCCTACCTTCTTCCTCTACCGGCAACAGCGGACTATTGCGCATCATTTCCTGCGCATAAATGCCGACTCCGTCCTTATGCGGTTGGCCTCCAGCATAAACCTTTACCCTCTCCATGCCGCAACTGGGCGAATCCTTTTTCAAAATGTAGCCGCACAAGTCGGCGTGCAAATCTTTTTGATGCGTAGCCCGGTTGTGCAAGCGTTCGGTTACATCCAGTTCAGGGTCTTTAATGCCGACACAGTGAATTGCATTGTCAATTCTTACCAAGTGAATGGCTGGCCGAGGCGTGCCCAGGCCAATTTCTACTTCCGGGCAAAAAGGGTGAAACTCAAAGTATTCGCTCAGGGTGCCAGTAATGTAAGGGTCAAGTTTGTGCCCTCCGTCAAAGCGGACATTCTGGCCCAATAAACAACTGCTGATGCCGACAGGAATCTTTTTCATAAGGCTGACGAGTGCTGAATGAGTGATGGCCCGAGTCTATAGCCTTTGGAGGATTTTTCAATCGATTTTTGGCCGTCCCTGCATGAAGGCTTAATCATTCGCGTAGATTTATGACCAAAAGCCAGAGGGTTCAGTCACTTATAGCTAAAACGCTAGGTAATGGCACTTATTGATCGAAGGAATTGAACCCCCTATTCTACAAGCGGGGTGTCTGCTAAATAGGGTTGCTCCTTCTCCAAAGGGATACCTACAAGGACGTAGGTAGTAAGGCACCCCCAGGGATGGAGAGGGGGCGCATGCGGGAGCAGTTGTTCGTGTTCCCTGCTTTTCAAACTATGGACTTACTGAACGGTTAATGGATGTTGTCGCGGTTCCATTTCGCTGTAACGGCTATGGTTTAAATTTTCTGCTAATTACTTGCATAGACGCGTCAACCGGTCGGGTGTTATTTGCAAATACACGGTTGTGGCGGTTTTCTTGCTGTTCCCCGGGTATATTTTTATTACCGGTTTTAACATGAATCCGCAGATCGCCGTATTTTCGCTTTCCAATGAAATTTACTCAGGCTAATGAGCCAAGGAGTGATCATGGAATATCATATATCTGAATTGTTGATTAATATGTGGGGCACTGTTTTGATATTGGTGTTGCTAAGGTACAAGATCTGACCTTGGGATGCATTAATACAGTGTGCTATTTTGACAATAATGCCGGCCATATCTGTGGCATGGGATGGCTTCGCTCTGAACTTTTCCGTCTTTGTAGCCCTTGGCGTCCAGGATTCGAGAGGCAATCATCAGAAATATCCAATACTATAAGTTTTTAAGGATGACACTGATGCAATTTAAAACCATTTTTTACATTATCGTTATGACATTAAGCACAGCAACCCAAGCATCAGAAAAACAATTACCGCCTTGTCCGGGCAGCCCCAATTGCGTTTCCAGCCAGGCGAAAGACGCCGACCATTTTATTGCGCCGTTTAAAATCATAGGCAATGTTGATGAGGCTTGGGCGGCGCTGAAAAAAGCCTTGGTCGGCCAGAGCCGCACCGTCATCACCAACGTAACCGGCGATACGCTTCATGCCGAGGCAACCAGCCTGGTGTTTCGCTTTGTCGACGATATAGACGCGATACTGGACGCCGATGCCAGGATGATTCATATCCGTTCCGCCTCGCGCACCGGTTACGGCGATTTCGGGGTTAACCGCAAGCGCATGGAAACGCTCCGTTCAAAGCTGCAACAGGCGCATGTGATTGAATGACGCCGTAATCTGCGATGGCCTGTTACTCGACTTCGTTATTCATCTTCCGGCGCGACCTGCGTCTGCATGACAATACCGCATTGCTTGAAGCCTTGCGGGTTTCCATGCAGGTCATTCCGTGCTTTATTTTCGATCCCCGGCAGATCGAGCCGCACCCTTACCAAAGCAAGCCGGGCTTGCAGTTCATGTTGCAGTCTATTGATGACCTTCAGCAACAGTTACAGGAGGTAGGCGGCAAACTGGCGCTTTATCATGCGCTGCCGGAGCAGGTCGTAAAGCGGCTACATGAGCAACAACAGATACAAGCCGTATTCATCACTCGCGACTACACCCCTTTCAGTCGGCGGCGCGACGACGAGCTGGCCGCTGTGTGCAAACAGCTGGGCATCGCGCTGCATACGCTTCCGGGCATTCTGCTTAATGAGCCGGAGCAAGTCGTGAAAAATAACAAAACACCGTATCAAGTGTTTACGGCGTTTTATAACCAGGCAAGGCAAATCCCGGTTGCTCTGCCGCAAGCTTTGGTTAAGTGGAATTTTTTGGCGGCGGCTTCCGAATTCACCCCCGATCAGTGGGTCTCGCCGCTGGCGGAATCTGTGATTAAAGGCGGCCGCAATCGGGCGCTGGCGATACTGGACCGGATAGGCGACTATGCCGATTACCGGAACACCCGCGACTTTCCGGCGCTGGATGCGACCAGCAAGCTTTCCGCGCATTTAAAGTTCGGCACTTGTTCGGTCCGGGAAGTGTTTTATGCCATTATCGAACAGCTCGGCAGCGAACATCCGTTGATTCGGCAACTATACTGGCGCGATTTTTTTACTCATATCGCCTATCATTTTCCGCAGGTTTTCGGGCGGGCTTTTGTGGAGAAATTTGATAACCTGCAATGGGATAACAATCCCGATTATTTCCAGGCCTGGTGCGATGGCAAAACCGGCTTTCCGATAGTGGATGCGGGGATGCGCGAGCTCAAAGCCACCGGTTACCTGCATAACCGGGTACGGATGATTACGGCCTCATTTCTGGTCAAAGACCTGCATATCGACTGGCGTTGGGGCGAGCGCTACTTTGCCCGGCAGCTGGTCGATTACGATCCCTGCGTCAATAACGGCAACTGGCAATGGGCCGCCTCGACAGGCTGCGATGCGCAGCCGTATTTCAGGATTTTCAATCCCTGGCTGCAACAGCTTAAATTCGATCAGGATTGCCGGTACATTTATCGCTGGCTGCCTGAACTGCAAGCCTTTCCGCCCCGTACCATTCATCAATGGGATAAGAGACATGGTATATGCAATTATCCTGCGCCGGTTGTCGATCATGCCCGTGAGAGCCAATTAACCAAGACCCGGTTTAAGGAAGCCGCCGGCACGAAGAATAAGGTTCAAAGCCAGCTTTGAACTCCGGTATTAGTTTATGGAGTCCAAGACTGGCTTTGGCCGTTCAACGTTAATGAGACAACGCTTCATTCAATGCAGCGGCAAGATCCTCGTATTGAAACTTAAACCCCTGCGCCAACAGCCGCTCCGGCATCACGCGCTGGCTGCCCAACACCAGTTCCGACATTTCGCCGAGCAGACTTTTCAACACGCAAGCAGGAACCGGCAGCAGCGCGGGGCGATTCAGGCATTGCGCCAGTATCCGGGTGAATTCGGCGTTGGTGACAGGGTTCGGGGCGGTTGCGTTATAAGCACCGCGCATTGTCGAATCGGCCATCATGGTCTGCGCAATATTGAGCCAGTCCTTACGATGCACCCAGGACATCCATTGTCGTCCGTCGCCCAAGCGCCCGCCCAGTCCCAAGCGAAACGGCGGTAACATCCGTTGCAGAAAACCGCCGCCGCCCGCTATAACCAAACCTGTCCTGATCAGGCAGACTCTGACGCCGAATTGTTCGGCTTGCTTTGCGGCGGCTTCCCAATCGGCGCAAAGCTGACTGGAGAAATCTTCATAGGGTGTTGATTCCTCGGTTAACACCGTGTCGCCCTGATCGCCGTAATAGCCGATAGCGGAACCGCTGATTAACAGTTCGGGCTTAACCGTCATGCGACCGATGCAGGTTATCAGGTGATGGGTCAGGCCGATACGGCTATCCCTGATTAGTTGCTTGCGGGCCTCGCTCCAGCGGGGGGCAATAATCGGTGCGCCGGCCAGATTGACGATGACCTGATAGCTGTCTTCAGCTTTAAGTTGCGTGAGACTGCCCAATGCATTAACGCTGGGGCCGCATATGTTGGCGACCTTCTCCGGGCTGCGGCTTAATACCGTAACCGCATGGCCTTGCTCGACCAGGTTTTTAACCAAAGCACTGCCAATAAAGCCGGTACCGCCGGTAATTAATATGTTCATAATCGTGTCCTCATAACCATTGATTGATTTGGAAAACTTTTATCAATGCCCAAACAGCATTAACCCGATAGTGACATAAACTAGTAAAAACTGCGTGGATTCCTGAATTCATGGTTCTGCCTTGAGAATGCGGCCTTCTTTCGTCAGGCCCCTTTCATGCTCAAGAGAACTATAGCTAGCACCTATTGATTCATAGAAAGTTGATATTTCTCAAAGTCGATAAATTGATCATAAAATTAAAATCTTCTACAAAACCAATTTTAAAATTGTGCCACGTATTTAAAAGCTATCTGAACACGGCACAGATGCTAATCATAATTTACTTTGTTCCTGATTGGCGAAGCAGTGGCCGGGATATTTGTATTAAATGGAGTGAGTCTTTATGAAAAACATAAATTTATTCATAGCGATCGGATTACTTTTTTTATTGATTCAGTTCATTACAATGATATTGGTCGGCACAAAAGGCGTGTGGGCCGGCTTTTAACGTTAATGGGCTGTTTGTAAAAACCGATGTACAAAAAAAGGGCGGCCTTTAAGCCGCCCCGAATGAGCGCACCTCAAACTTGTCCGGCAGGATTGTTGATATTGGTTATTGTTGGTTTTTTCAACTTTATCCTGCTTTGAATTAAGCGGTATTAATAGCTAATTGATTGTCAGCTTGTGGTGAGCATGATTTGTTACCGGTCCTCAATTTATCGATTCGATCGCTATATAAGCTGCGAGTCTAATGGCTCGTAGAAATCAAAAAATCCAGCAACGTATCATTAATATCCGGCCACTGCGCATGAAGCTTGTCTCCTTCGCAATACCAGGTTTTTACGCCTTTAGCGCAACCGGAATAAGCCATGCAGCCATTGGCAATCTTTTCAGGTATTGGCTCGCATTGATTGCACGCCGCCCACCAGCCGAAAGTCTGTTGACCGTACTTCGGAAACAAATGGTCGTTCACGCTGTGCATGACCATCACAGGAACCGGATCGGGACATTTGTGATCTCGCAAATCCTGATAATCGATTCCTGCGGCGCTAGGGGCAATCGCCTTGGGAATATGCTTGGTGCCGGACATAAACGCCAAAGCCATCGCGGCAGTACCGCCGTCAGAATGCCCGGTAAGAAAAATTCGTTCTTTATCAATACACCATTGTTTGGCAATCAAGCCGGGAATAGTGCCGAGTTCGATGGTGGACGTAGGCGATAAATCAGGATGATCGGCATAAGCGACGATAAATCCGGCGCTCGTCGCTTTCAGTGTCAGCGCTGTCGTTTTTTCGGTTTTTGCCCGGTTTGAGCCTGCCGGAGACAACACGACCAGCAACGGATGGGCGATCGTGGCATCGTAATTTAATGGTGTGCGTACATTGTATTTGATGCCTTCAAGCGTTGACTCGCCATTGACGGCGCCGGATTCTCCAGCAAGCGTATCGGCAACGCATTGCGGGTTTTCGATTTGCCCGGCATAAGACGCGCTACCTACTTGAGAATATTCGTCATTATCTTCGCTGAAAAAGACTATCAGCGTTATCAAGATAGGTAGCAAGAACAGGAGCTTAAAAAGGTTATTTCGGATAGCCGAAGTGGCTTTTAATTTGTCCTGGTAGGCTTTAAACATCGGATGGCCTCGGTGCATCTTTGTCAGCTAAGCGCTTCATAAAATAAATAGCTGCCGCGATAAGTGTCACAATGAACAGCGCTTTTAACGGCAAATTATCCGAGGCCTCAGGTTCAAGACCTATCGAAAGCGGGATATGGTTATCGATGCTTTTGTCTTTATGCACTATCGCGACATGGATCAGATAATTGCCTGCACCGAATTTATTGAAATCGACCGTGCCGTTTACCGTACCGGATTTTATTTTTGTCGGCTCCAGATAGAAAACGCGGGTTCCTTCAGGTTCTTTGGTGACTTCAAACTCGACGGTTAAATTGCGCAGGCCTTTACCGCCATAATCGAATACCAGGTTAGTGGTACCCAGGTGCGGAATCGACTGGCAATACTCTTTGTTATTAAAGGTCGGTGTGTAGGCGGTAAAGTGGACCCGTTCATGACCGACCAGAATATTGCAGGCGTCGATTTCATTGCTTGCTCCCCGGTGCGCATAAACGGCTGACGGCAAAGCCAATAATCCGAATAACACCAGGACGCGGCAACTACAGGCTATCCTATTGATTAATGCGGGTAATGAAATGTTCTCTTTCATGTTTAAACCTCTTTTTAACTTTAGTGAAAGCAGAATTATCAACCCCACTATTTCTCCGCATTTGACGGCGGGCACAACATCGTATCTCCTGATGATAAAGGCAGAGATCGGCAATCGGCTGCCAACCTGCATCACACTAAAATCGAAACTTTCGGCTTCGCGATTAAAAATGGTGGTGTGCTGCCGGGTGAATTTAAACAGGCCTACAAATCCCTGCATAGATGGAAAATAAACGTCGGCAATACGATGGAAAGGCGTTTGTTCTTGGTCTACGCTGCTTGTAATCAGCGACGCGACAAAGCGGGTTTGCCGGCCAGTTTTTCTACTGCCATCGGCACGTATTTCTGCGCATAGCGTTGTTCAAATAGTTCAGCATCAGCAAGCGTCAATCGGCTTTTGCTGTTTTCATAGATTTCTCATATGGTTTGTCTAAAGGAGCCGCAATCGTATAGCGGAATATGAGCGTTTGTATAATACCTGCTTTCTATGGAACAATAGGTTTTCTCTATATGAGGAGCATCTCTGATGGAAATGCAGCAAATCCGCTATTTTTTGGCCGTCTGTGATCAAGGCTCAATCACGCATGCGGCGCAACTCACTTATGTGTCGCAGCCGTCTTTGACTCAGGCGATAAAAAAACTCGAAGATGAAATGGGCGGAGCGTTATTTACGCGGACTCGATCCGGCTGCGAGTTAACGCCGTTAGGTCGTATGGTTGAAGCAAACCTGCGCAAGATTTATAGAGACCTTCAGGCAACCAAAGCCGAAGCGATTCGCTTTACCCGGTTAAACACTGTTCCGTTGCGTATCGGGCTGATGACTACCATAGGCGCGCAACGCCTAAGTCCTTGTTTGGCGTGGTATCAGCAGGAATACCCGAATATCGAATTGGAACTCATCGTCGACAGCGAAGCCGAGTTATTGAAGCAACTAGGTTCAGGATTACTGGATCTGGTAATCAGCGCGCCGGCGCACATACCGGCAACGCCGTATCAATCGACCTTGCTTTACGAAGAACGCTATGTGGTCGCATTCAGCCCTAGCCATCGCTTTAATCAAGTGCAAAAAGTCGATCTTAAAGCGATACAGTCGGAGCCTTATTTAGACAGGCTAAACTGTGAGTTAAGAGAGGATTTGAAATGCATTTGCCAAAACGAGGAAATCAATCTTTACGCCGCTTACCGAAGTAACAGCGAAGAATGGATTTTGCAGATGGTTAAGGCCGGTATCGGGGTTGCATTAATGCCGGAATATACCCTGCCCAAGCAGGCAACAGATATCAGTTATCGCTATCTATCGGAACCTGAGATCAGCCGTCAGGTTTATGCGATTCATACGCATCAGACAGCAGCAAAGCCCGAATTGCAGGCATTGCTAGTGAATTTGAGCGGTACTTAAAATCAGCTTGGCAGGGACGGGTAGGGCTCCAACAGTAGGCGCTTTACGACTGCAAGGACTGATATTTGCTCCTCGGCAATTGCTCCTGCATTGCTCTACCTCCTGCATCCATGCAGAGCCTGTGAGGTGCCATTATGGGTATGGAGGACGTAGCCCGCACAAGCCTATGCTCATTTTTATGTCACGAAGACGGATTATTGCAACGGGAGTGCAAGCTTCGCTTGCGCTTGCAAGCTTCGCTTGCGCTTGCAGGCTTCGCCTGCACTTCTGTTTGTCCTGCAACGCGCTCATCGTTATACGCATGTCTTGCGAGACATTATCATTTCGGCAGGGCAATGACGCTTGTGTAAAGACGAAAGTGTTGCCTTTATTGTCGCCGGATGGATAATTTGCTTAATCCCTTTGAATTGATTGTCGGAATTTGGGCGGTTACTGTTAGCCGCTTGGTTTATAAAACACTTTTAAAAGGAATTGCGTATGAAAATATTATGTATAGTGATTTTTACCTTATTGACAAGCTGCACTGGCATTCCTGAAGGGATTACGGCTGTTGACGGTTTTGACGTTAACCGTTATTTGGGCACCTGGTACGAAATCGCTCGGCTCGATCATCGGTTTGAACGGGGGCTGGAGAATATTTCGGCGACCTATACACTGCGTGAAGATGGCGGTATTGATGTGCTTAATAAGGGATGGGATGTCAAGGCCGGAAAATGGCAGGAGGCGCAAGGCAAGGCTTATTTTGTCGAACAGCCGGATAAAGGCAGGCTGAAAGTTTCTTTTTTCGGGCCGTTTTATGGCGGCTACAACATCATTGATCTGGATAAAAAAGATTATGCTTATTCGATGGTCACCGGCCCGGATCGCTCTTATTTGTGGATATTATCCCGAACCAGGCAATTGCCCGAGGCGACTTTACAGGCGTTGCTTGAGCGGGCCAAGGCGCTGGGCTTTGCGACCGATCAGCTTATTTTTGTCAAGCACGATTAGCCTTGGGCAAGCAATGCGCATCCAGCGATTTTTCGCTAAATTGAATCTGGGGTGAAAAAGCCGGCCTATGGTTTAAGTGCAAAGCCAGCTTTGCACTCCGACTGGGCACTGCTTGGTTCTTGGCGTCGCGAAGCTGACTTTGCGCGGTTTCCTGACAGGCATTTTCAATAGGATGAGCGGTTACTCGGATAGGGCGGAATAATTACGATTTCAGGCTATAATCTCATCACGCCAACTCTTCTGAATTTATGCGCACAACACCTTGCCGAAACCGTATAGCCTGTTTGTATGAATAAACCGGCAGCTCCTCGAAAACGGGCCAGTGCCAAGCTGGAGACTAGTCCCAAACCTAAGCCTCGCAGGGCGCCAAGAACGCCGAAAAAGCCGCTGCCTAAACCGCCGGTTGGCAGTTTTAAGCACAGGCTGTTGATGGTCAGCCTTGAAGTGGCCGGGCTGGCGATAACGGCGATTTCCGTAGTCATGATTTTGTTGGGCTATTCGGCCAGCTGGTTTTCCGGCACCCGTTTTTTCACCAGTTTATTGCCGTTTGCAATCGGCGTATTGGCATTGATCGTTGCGGGGGCAGTGTTGCTGATAGGCTGGTGGAAACTGCGCAAACGGTTGCATGATAGGTCGACGATATTGTCGCCGATTCTGGCGATCAGCTTTGCGCTGGTCATCGGCTGGTTTGTGATGCAAAACCAATTTGCCCAGGCGTTCGGCCACTTTCGATTGCTGGTCGGCGGCAAGCAGGAAGCCAGCCGGGTGACATTGGCCCATCAGGTCTATGCGGCTTACCGGCGTTATGATCCGGCACAATTACAAAAGCTGGTTAACCGGGCCGAGGAATATAACCCGGCCATTGCAGAAGCGGCCAAGGTATTCGATATCGACCCCAACCTTCTACAAGGCATTGCCGCGACGGAATCCTCGTTTTTGCCCAGAGACAGCCAGGACGGCGGGCATGGTCTGTTTCAAATTACCCAGGTGCCTAAAGCCGTTATGGCGCAGGCCGGCAAACAGCTGGCGGTCAGCAAACCGTCATTGCTCGATCCGCGCCACAATGCCTTTATCGCCGCCGCCACGTTTAAATACTATCTCACCGAGATGCACAACGATTTGTTTTTAGGCTTACTGGCCTATAACATCGGCCCTCGCAACGGCGGCCTTCGCTTTATCATGCAGCAGTACGGCGCGACCGATTTTGTCACCATCCAGCCTTATTTGCAGCAACTGCCACGCGATTATCCGATTCGTGTTTTATCGCATGCGCTCGCTTTCCGGCTCTGGCAAAAAGAAAGAAAACTGCTCGTTTATGAAGAAGGCGATAATGCCATGCGTATCCAGCGCATTGGCATTCCTGGACTGCAAGCGGAGCTTTAGGCGAGGCACAATATTCAAAGAGGGGGACGAGCTTAGGACAGTTGCCGAGGAGTTCAAGTTATAGTCTTGTGATGTGTAAGGACTTGAGAAACTGTGCGGCAGGATAACAGCGTGTTTTTTGCCGAAAAGTTTATGGATGATGTGAAAAAAGGCAACTGAAACAAACAGGCATAAAAAAACCGATTGTCTTTAGAAAACAATCGGTTTTTTCGTATCTATGGCGGAGAGGCAGGGATTCGAACCCTGGGAGGGGATCAACCCTCAACGGTTTTCAAGACCGCCGCTTTCGGCCGCTCAGCCACCTCTCCTAACCCGGCGTATTATATATGCTGCTGCATTTATTGCAATCATAATTCTTTATTTCAACCTCAAATAATGCTTTCTTGAGGGGCAAAGCCTGTGCGATGAAATACATTTGAATAATTTCAAAACGCTTCATCTGTTGCCGTAATGAATATCGACGACTGTGTACCGGGTCTCTTTAAGCTCATTCTTAATGGCGACCTCATCGTCAAAAGTCTTTTTAAGCAGCGCTCTTGCCAGCGGCGAATCAAGGCTGATGTATTGTTTTTTAGGATCAAGTTCATCTGCTCCGACAATGCGGTAAGTCATTTCTTCGCCTGCTTCATTCTCCAAAGTCACCCAAGCGCTGAAAAAAATCCTGTCCTGATCGTCAGGCGGTTGGGCTACGACATGAAGGTTGGGCAGCCGTTTTTGCAGATAGTGAATGCGCCGATCGATGCCGCGTAGTTCTTTTTTACGGTAGATGTATTATAACCCCACATCAAAACATACTATTTTCTAGTAAAAATTGGTCTTGCAGCTAAGTTAGATGGAAAAAATTTGTGTAAATGATACATAATATGTACTATTTGTTATATGCCATTCGTCAAAAAAATACATGTCAATTACAAAGACTCTGAAAGTGGACAAATTTTCAATTTGCCGGGGTTATTTACCGAAAAAGGATTGATTGTCTCTCATCTCAGGTACTTGGCATGGTTTAACGCTAAAAGTGAATCATGGAAAGAACGATCAGTTTTTTCTTTGAAACTCCTCATTGAATACATCACTGCGGTGCCAAATTATGAAAAGGTTACAGAACTATTGAAATCTTTTACAGAGGCACTAATTGCTGGAACTATCGATTACAGCAGAATAGATGACCCATTAGATCTTTATTGGAAACCTCGAAAAAACAGAGATGCCAATAACATCCTTTTTCATATTACTCACTATACGGATTTTTTAGCGTTGCAAGACGGTTATTCGTCGTCAAGATTTAATCCATTTAGGAAGACATCTAGCTATGAAGAGCGCCTTAATTGGTGTGCTTATTACCATAAACAGTCAAATGTATTTCTTAATCATCTAACAAGTATTCAAAAAGCTAAACATGAGGCCCAACGAGTTAGAATAATTGGGAACTTTTCTGAAAATAAATTTGATAATGAAAAAGTAATAAGGTTTCCTGAAGATCAGATTGAAAGACTCATATTTTTAGGTTTTCAAAAGAAAGATATTCCTGACTATAAGGCTCAGGCAATAACAATGCTTATGAATTATGGTGGATTAAGAAAGAGTGAAATTTTTCACATATATGTTTCAGACATAACTCAAAATCCTAATCATCCCGATGAAGCATTAGTTAGGGTTTTTCATCCTGAGATTGGAGTTTCGCCAGATCCACATTACAAAATCAGAGCTGAATATTTATTGGCAGAAACAAATTATAAACCTCGAAATACTTATAGGTTGTCGGAACGTTATTATGCTGGTTGGAAAACCCCACTACTAACAAGTAACAAAGGTTATTTTGAGGTTATTTTTTGTCCTCCTGAAAAGGCGAAAGAATTTTTAATCACCTGGGTTAATTATTTAAAATTTCAACGGGTAGAACCTCATGGGATTGATTTCAATCCTTACGCATTTACAAATTCGAAAGGCAAACCTGAAACGGTTAAAAACTTTCAAAGACTACATAAGAGAGCGGTCGAAAAAATAGGATTAGTGTGTAAAAAAGAATATGGTACAACAGAGCATGGTCATCGCCATGCATATGGTTATCGTGTTCGTCGATTTGGACTAGATCAAATTGAAATTCAGAAAGCGATGCATCATAAAAGCCCAACTTCTTGTCTTGTATATATCAAACCTACAAACGAAGATGTCCGAAATAAAATGAAGGAAACCGAATGATTAAACCAAAATCTATTAGGAAGCTTTCCTTAGAAAATAAAAGCATCTTTAATCAAAATAGCTATTCATTAGTTGAATTAAAGGTAGCCTGTAAAAAAAATGGTATTACAAACACTGTCGATTATAAAAAACGTTACCAAGAGTTCGCTGGTTTTCCGGCTCATCCCGAGCGAGTTTATGCTGACGAATGGGTGAGTTATTATGATTTTTTCGATATCCCGGATTTCATTCCCTATCAAGATCTTAAATCAATAATTCATTCATTGAATTTAAAAAATGCAAATGAATATAAACGATTTTTACGTGATCAAAAAGATTCTACGCTTCCGCTTGATCCTCAAACGGCTTATGCCACTGAATGGGAGAACTGGTATAAATTTCTTCATAAACCTGAACCGTTTAAACCTGAGTATATTGCACCAGAGTTTTCAGCTTGGGCAGTAAAAATTAATGAGTTTATGAAACATGCTAAGGGAGGGGGCTCAAAAATTTCCCACCTTTGTCGTTTTGTTAGGCTTTTTATTGAGCAGTACGATAAAAGCCTCTCACCAGAGGAGTTACTTACCAAAGGTAAGGTGAATATAAAACCTTTCAGAAAAATTCTGGATGGTTTTAGTACGGAAAATTTGCGTCGAAACGTTATCCTTTCAGTGAATCAATTTTTAGATTATGTAATCAACAAAGATCTCACGATTGAAGACGAAGATACAGGTGAGATAGTGAGGGTTTTGGATGCTAGAAACCCATTCTCTCTTCTCCTGACGGATCAAAGTGTTATCTCCCCTCAAAGATCCGAAACAACTAAACCCTACCTTCAATATCACTTTGTAAAGAAAGCTCAAGAATGGACAATACCAAAATCTGCGAAAAATTTTAGAGATCTAAAGCATTTACAAAAATTTGATGCGGATTGGGTGAGAGTTAATCCTCAAGAAATAGATAAAGATAATCCAGACTGTGTGTATCGAAACATTGATGGTCAATATCTAATATGGGTGCCAACTGATTGGATTCATACTTTTGCTCTTACAAAGGTTCCGCTAAGAGGAAGGCAAATAGCTTACAACGACTCTGGCGAAGGTGACGAATTCATAGCAGATACTGATGATCATGGAAAAATAATTTGGCTGGAAAATGACGGGCAATTTGCAACCATGACGAAAAACCAGTCATTCATAAAGCGCCTTCCAGATAACGCTATAGGAATGTTTGTTACCACTAATAAAACCAGTAATAATGGCGAAGGATATTCGATACCATGGATGCCCGAAGATCTAGCATATTGGTTAGTAAAACTTAGGAAGTGGCAGGAAATATATAATCCCATCATACAACCAACTAGTTGGTTAGAGTGTACCAGAACAAATCTTAATGAATTACAGCTAAAAGCAAAGGGCATAAACTGCTTTCTTTTTAGGGCTTATAAAGATATTGAACCTAAAAATGTATCATCAGCACTTACTCAAAGATTAGCTGCAGCGCTTTATCATATCCAACCTTCAAATTTAATCTTGGCTACTTTAAAAGGTAATGAATCAACTTTATCGCATTATTCTTCGAGGTTTACGCCCCACTCAATGCGTGTAAGTTTAATCACGGCTTATGTTATGGAAATGGGGATGCCTATTGAAGTGGTTATGAAGGTAGTGGGTCACTCATCAGTAGTTATGTCAATTTACTACTGCAAAGTCTCGCATAATGATCTAAAGCAAAAATTAGAAGAAGGCGAAAAGCTTGCCCTAAAGTCCCAAGCAGATGCGACTCAAAAAATTATCGAACAAAACAAAATCGAAGAAATTAAAAACCGTCTTATTGCGAATAATAAAGATTTATTAAAATCTCTGATAAACGATGTGCCTGCTGGAAATTATGTATTTAGGGATTATGGCATTTGTCCTTTTGCGGCATCAAAATGTGATGATGGCGGAGAAATAATTGGCTCCACTCAAGTTTATGCGCCGACTCCCTCGGGTTATCTGGGGACACAAAATTGTTTAAGGTGTCGTCATTTTATTACCGGTCCAGCTTTTCTTGGAGGAATATTATCTGTAACAAATGAAATATTACTTCAGTCTAACACCCAATCTTCTAAATGCTCTTCATTTCAAACTGAAATTGAAAGCATTCAAATTAAACTGAATGAGCTAGAAAAAGAAGAATACTTGGCAAATTTAAAAAAAGAAAAATACGACGCATCTCAAAGGGAAGAACTCGAAATTCAAGTGCGAAGACTTGAATCAGATTATGAAAGCGCGGCCAAAAAATTAGATATGCTTTTATGTGATTTACAGGCAAGTTATAGCCATATACAGCGTTGTCAATCCCTGCTAAATAATGAAATATATCATGATGAAGAACAGTGTTTTTCATTAATAACGATGCCAAATTCAGAAACAAAAATTGAGCTGGAAGAGGTAAGTTATTTTCAGCAACTTCAAGAAGTATGTGAAAACGCGACAATTTACCATTCTGCCAGCGCTGAAAACGCAATTTTACCAAGAACACAAATTCTTGATCGTATGGCATTGTTTAACGATTTGGCACCAAGCCTCTTTCTAATGAGTGAAGATCAACAACTTAAAGCTGGAAATGAGTTATTTAAGTTATTAAAAAGTCGATTGAAAACTTGGAATCGAATTGAACAGGTGGTCAACTGTGAGGTGAAACTTGAAAATCTTTTGGGTTCGGAGCAAATTTCAAATTTTGAAATTCTGCTAATAACAAGTTCTAACTAAAAGTTACCTGAGAATTAATACATGAGTCCTGAGCTATTGTTAATTAAATTAAAAGAGAAAGCCTCGCTAAAGGTTTGTGAAACACTTGATTCAATATATCAGGTTTGCATAGAGCAGCAGGAGCGAGGTATTGATGATTACTCATTCGCCACTATTGAAAGACTAGGCTACAAAAGAGGTGTCCCTAAAGCACAAAGCATTCGTAATAAATCTGGCGAAAAATACAGAGCGCTAATTAAATGCTTCTCTGAGCAAAATCCTGTAAAGGACATAGCTAAACTCTCAAGAAGGGAAGAGGACTGGATTGAGGAGATTTCGAATCCCAAGCATAAATTATTGGTAAAAATCCAGGCTTCTGAGCTTCGTGCTGCAAAAAAACAAATAAGCGAAATATTGCCACCCAACTTAAGGATTGATGTTTATGATCATAAACATGCACTAACTGTGACCGAATACAAACTCAGCGATCAAGAGCGAAGAGCTTTGGAATATTTGTTGTCCTCTTCTTTCCAACAAAAATGGAACCTCACTGCAAATGAATACGGAGAATTAATTGATTCAAATAATAGCCCTGTTTTTAAGGTGGCAACACTAGATGCCATAAAAAAAGCCCTAGATTTTCTCTGATATGAAAAAAAAATACATAACAAGAGAAGGTTGTCTAAAGTTGCAGCAAGAACTTGATAATCTATGGCGGAAAGAGCGACCAGAAGTAACTAGGATTGTTACTTGGGCTGCGAGCCTTGGGGATCGCTCTGAGAACGCAGACTATCAATATAACAAGCGTAGACTGAGAGAAATTGATCGAAGAGTTCGCTTCTTAAGGAAAATATTAGAAGAAGTTAGGATCGTTGACTATCACCCAGACCAAGAAGGCAAAGTTTTTTTTGGTGCCTGGGTAGAGTTGGTAGATGATGAAGACAATATACTGAAATTTAGAATAGTTGGATCTGAGGAAATATACGGTAGAAAAGATTACATATCTACCGATTCGCCTATGGCACATGCTTGTATAAAAAAGCAACTCGATGATGAGGTGGTTTTGGACCTTCCTAGTGGGAAAAAAAACTGGTACATCACAAATATTTACTATTCCAAATGAAGGTTAAAATATTTGGGGCTCGATGTGGATGTGGTAACACAGGCAGGACACCATTTTAGCTTTCGCGAAAAATCCTGGCGGGCTGATTACATTGCATTTTTCATTATTGACCTCGGTTTTAGAGATTACTCTCTTAGCCATGTGTCCGCAAAATCGGGGCAAGATCACGCGGCAACTGATGGATAAAATGGACAAGGCGCTTCATTTTCCGGGCTTAGCCAATGCCTGGACCATGCCGATTAAAAACCGTATCGATATGCTGGCCACCGGCATCAAAACGCCGGTCGGCATCAAAGTTTCAGGGCCTGACTTGAATGTCTTACAGTCCCTATCGCTACAGATTGCCGAGGCGATGAAAACCTTGCCCGAAACGCTGTCGGCTTATGGCGACCGGGCAGTCGGCGGTTATTTCCTGGATTTTAATATTAACCGGGAAGCGGCTGCGCGTTACGGACTGACTACCGGCGATGTGCAGGATGTCATCCAAAGCGCGATCGGCGGCATGAACATCACCGAAACCGTCGAAGGCCTGAAGCGTTATCCGGTCAACCTGCGCTATCCGCGCGACTTGCGCGATAACCTGGAGGCGTTGAGGCGGGTATTGATCCCGACGCCGACCGGCAGCCAGATCCCGTTGACTGCCGTGGCGGACATCAACTTCAAACGCGGCACGGACGTGATTAAAACCGAAGATGCACGGCCTAATGCCTGGATTTATGTCGATATCAAGACCTCCGACATCGGCGGCTATGTTGAGCTGGCGAAAAAAACACTGGCCGAACGCGTTACGCTGCCGGCAGGTTACACGGTCGCCTGGTCAGGCCAGTTTGAATACATGGAACGTGCAGCAGAACGGTTGCGTATCGTGGTACCCATCACCTTGCTGCTGATTTTTATCCTGTTGTATGCCGCGTTCCGCAACCTCACCGAGCCAACTATCGTCATGCTGGCCATACCTTTCAGTCTGATCGGCGGTATCTGGTTCGTGTACTGGCTGGGATTCAATCTGTCGATTACCGTGTATGTCGGTCTTATCGCCCTCGCCGGTACTGCGGCCGAAACCGGCGTCATGGTGTTGAGTTTTATCGACATTGAAATTGACAAGCTGCGTGAGCAAAAACAAGCGCCGTTAACCGGCGACGAAATCAGGGCCGCCACCGAGGCTGCCACAGCCCTGCGGGTGCGGCCTGTCGCGATTACCTCGCTGGCCAACATCGTAGGCTTAATTCCGATTATGTGGGCCACTGGCGCAGGCGCTGATGTTACCCAATGTCTCGCCGCCCCGGCGCTGGGTGGGATGGTGTCCGTGCTGATATTGAGCCTGCTGGTATTTCCGGTGATTTATAGTCTGGTGTTGCAGTTTCAGGAAAAACGCAAGCAAGTAGTGGTTGATGTCGTTCACTAATACTTTATATGAGGTCGAAAACATGAATACATTATTTAGAGGTCGAAAACGTGTTGTTGTATTAATCGCACTTTTATTGCTCACTGTTTCTTCGTGTGCATCACATACTAAATTCATTAAAAATGTCTACTCATCACATCCCGGTGGACAGGGTCATCCTTGGGATAAGGGGCGTTCGTTTTAACTAACAGTCATGCTGGGTTTAGTAACCCAGCATTTGCTAAGAAAAGCTGGATTTCATTTTTCAACCCACGAGCTATAAAGGAGGTAAAACTGATAAAAACCTGAAAAACGATGTTATTTTAATTTTTTGAATTACTCTGGAGAAAACCCATGAAAACAAAGTTATTGATTACCCTGGTTTTGGCTCTTGGTTTGCTGACCGCATGTGCCGAATTTAATCCGCATTCGATGGATATGGATCAAGCGGTACATAACGCAAAAACCAAAGCCGATCATGAGGCGCTGGCGGAACACTATGAGGAAGTGGCGAAAGAAATGCAGCTTAAGGTTGAAGAACACAAGAAAATCCTGAGTGAATACCAGCGTGAGCCGTGGTTGATCGGTAAGCAGCAGGCAACCGGGTTCGGAGTTCATTGCCAAAGGCTGATTGATGTCTATGAAAAAGCCGCCGAGGAAAATCTGGAAATGGCGAAAATGCATCGCCAAATGTAATGTTTTACTGCGTTCAGCATATCCTATGGGTTGCCCACCTTGGTTATGCTGGCGCAAGCTTTTTGCGACTGGGTTAGCTGGGCAGCAACCAGGGGTGGTTTATAAAGCTTAGCTTGCTATTTTCCGTTTCGTAAGCCCCGCTTTTATGTCAAGCATGGCGTATTTAAGTCCCTAATTTCAGCCAGTTGTCAAATACGTAACCTCTATAAAAGAATGAAAAATGAAAAACCTTTTACAGCTAATTACAGAATACAAAGCTGATACGCAGAGTGTCTACAATACTTGGTTTATTGACAATGACCAACGGCTCAAAGCCTTTCGCACCATTCGCAGAGGGGTTTCACAAGTGGTAGACGATATTAAAAATAAAACTTTTCCTAATGATTTTAAGGGGAGCTCTTTAGAGTTTGTTTTGAACTGCATTGCCGAACAAAAGCAAGTATTTATAGGCGTATCACACCCTTTTTATTGGAAACCTAAATTACGCATACCCGATATTTACGAAAATCAAAGTAATAAAATCGCCTTCGGTCAATTTCTGGAAAACTGTATCAATGCTAAATCCGAAGAACAAATTATTAAAGAAATAGTGCGATTAGATGCGCTAAAAATAAAAGGCTTGGGCCCAGCCGTAGCAAGTATTTTATATTTTTTGCACCCGACGTTGTTTCCGCCTTTCAATACGGCCATTGTCAATGGGTTTAACGCGTTATTTAACGACAAAAAGAAATTAGGCTCTTGGACAGAATATCTAAAAATCAGGGAAGTTTTGATTGAAACCAACAATAAACACAAGGCTCAACTTTCTAACGATTTGGGAGCGATTGCAGGTTTGTGTTTTGAAATCGGTACGCAAAAAATGCTTATCGGCAATGATGAATATTTGAGTGAAAACGAGCGAAACAAGTTAGAGAAAAACATTGAAAAACGCCAAAAAGAAATTCAAGACGAAAAACAGGAAGAAAACCTACATTCCGAAATGCAGTTTCATCTTTTGAAGATCGGCCAAAGCTTGGGTTACGATGCTTTTGTGGCTTCAAATGACCGTTCAAGGTCTTATGCAGGAAGCAACTTTTCGTTTATGAGTCCCGATAAATTCCCCGCTATCGATTGTGATAAAGAAACCGCCAATACGATCAAGTTGATCGATGTGTTATGGTTTGAGAAAGAGACCAATACTGTAATTTGCGCCTTTGAAGTTGAAAAAAGCACCAGTATTTATTCCGGAATTTTACGACTGACCGATCTTTCTTATTCCATTGCTACCGGCAATGAAACTTTTTATTTGGTGGTACCCGATAGCAGAGAAAAGGACGTGATATCACAACTCTCGCGCCCTTCCATCAAGCAAATCAAAACCCCAATTGGATACATTTTATTTTCAGAACTCCGGCAACACTGCGATGCCCTTTGTAAGTTTGGTGACAGCCACCAAATAATGAAAAAATTGCAAAAACTGTATGAGGTATAAGATAGAAGTCAAATGCGCAATGCTTTTCTGCCCAGCACATTGATGAATCCATACTTTTGGTGTTGTGAACGGTGGGCAAAAAAAGCCTGCCCACCCCGGTTATGCTGGCGCGACCTTTTGCGTCATTGCACTCGTTGGGTTAGCTTGGCAACCAATCAATGCGGGAGCTGGAAAAAAATGGATAAAGAATTTGAGCATGGATTCTTTGTGGCGCTTGAAAAGACCTTGCATACAATTGATTTAACCAGAGGAGATTAAATGATGGTTTAAGATCCGGTTTGCCTAATGCAATTTTCTCCGCGCGAGGCAAAAACAACCGCTGAATACGAAGGGAAACTGTATTATTTCTGCTCTCCTTCCTGCCGGAATACTTTTCTCAGCCAGCCAGCCTTATATCAAAATAAAGTCACCTCGATGCACTTAACTGTAGGGGGCATGGGTTCAGCCGGTAACGAAGCAGCAGACGATGTCAAAGAGAAATCCATGATTCTGGGTCAGAGTATTGCACAACGGGGCTTCGTATTAATAACGGGTGCGTGCCCTGGCTTGCCCTATGAATGTGCCCGTGGTGCGAAACAAGCAGGAGGATTATCCATTGGTATTTCGCCGGCTTTGAGCTTGGATGAACATATACACAAGTACCGGTCGCCAGCTGACGTTTATGATGTCCTTATCTATACAGGTAGTGGCTTGATGGGGCGTGAAGTGACGAATATACGCTCAAGTGATATGGTTGTAATCCTCGGAGGACGTTCCGGTACATTAGGGGAGTTTGCTATTGCTTTTGATGAAGGCAAGTTGATCGGGGTATTACAAGGCAATGGTGGAATTGCTGATCAGATTCAGGATCTTGTGGCTAGTTTTCAGAAAGATAGCGGTGCACGTTTAGTATATTCAGCCGATCCATTGAAGTTAATCGACGAAATGGCAAAGTTATATACAGAACGTCATTATCAACGTCCTTCCTGTTTCTGCGACGAGATACCTGCAGGCGCAGGCTGAATTGATTCACTCAATTGTACTAAACCGGTTTATGCAGTAGTTTTTACCGCTCATAAGCATTGACCAAACCCTGGAAGATTACGGAAATGTAATGTCTCGGTCAGCCTCCCGTAAGGAACAACCGTTTAAACTGGCTACATTCAAATAATCGCCCCGGAAACAGACATGAAATCAGTTCCAGGCGGACGGCAGTACCCGCGTTTTTGCCAGACACTAAACCCTAGGAGAAACCCCATGAAAAGTTTGATTGCCCCCGTCCTGTCACCCTCGCCCGCCGCCGGCTTTTCCGCGCACAGCACCACCACTATAGACCTTACATTCCCATTTTGTATGATATAAACTCTTTGGTGAGTTTATCGTGAGTTTCCTCATCTATTGAACTTTGGGCGGTTCTCAGATTGGGAGACTCACGATGATTTTCGGAATTGTCAAACCCTGGGAGTTCCCCCGGCAAACCCGTGGGTTTACATTTGATTAATCAGACAAAAAAGGAGAGCATCATGACTGATGAGCACGAGATGCACCACATCGCCAAGGGCAGATGGGTGTTTTACGGGTTTCTTTTAATTGCCGGATTCCTGCTGTTTACAGAGCACCGTGCCCATGTGCTTGGCATCCTGCCTTACCTGTTCCTGCTGGCATGTCCACTGATGCATTTGTTCATGCATCACGGTCACGATGGCCATGGCCATCATGACCAGAACCACGACACAATCGAAGGAGACAGGAAATGAACACTACACCCCCGGCCTACGGACTCTGGTCGCTGGTCATCATCAACTCACTAGTATTCATCATCTTCGCCTTCAGCTTCGCCAAACCGCAAAGCAAGCGCGACTGGCGCTCTTTCGGTGCCTTTTCGGCCTTCATCGTGGCACTGTTCACCGAGATGTACGGCTTCCCGTTAACCATTTATTTGCTTTCCGGCTGGCTCACCAAGCGCATTCCCGGCATCGATCCGTTTTCGCATGATGCCGGCCATCTGCTGGAAGACCTGTTCGGCTGGCGCGGCAATCCGCACTTCGGACCATTTCACTTGATTAGCAGCGTTCTGATCGTTGCCGGGTTCTTTCTGTTATCCAGCGCATGGCGGGTGCTGTACCGGGCGCAACGCCAGCATACCTTGGCCACAACCGGACCCTATGCAAAAATTCGGCATCCGCAGTACGCCGGGTTCGTGATGATCATGTTCGGATTTCTGCTGCAATGGCCGACAATCGTGACAGTGGCGATGTTTCCGATTTTGCTCTGCATGTATATCCTACTTGCCCGAACTGAAGAGAGAGAAGCCTATGCTGAATTTGGGGAGAAATATTCAAAATATGCAGATCGTGTACCGGCATTCTTTCCACGATTCAAAATTTAAATGGCGGTTGATGTAGCGATGTCATTACCAACTGAATACTGAACTATACGTTAACAATTTGAAAAAAATGTTATTTTAACTATTGAATTA
>Ga0265297_10001348_pt1 | contig 58603 bp, 66 predicted proteins | sample Munlanlwell13791_FD_192502 | JGI IMG/M metagenome (GOLD analysis project Ga0265297, IMG submission 192502) | Leachate microbial communities from a municipal landfill in Southern Ontario, Canada - Leachate well 137-91 | ecosystem: Engineered > Solid waste > Landfill > Unclassified | place... | reverse complement strand
ATCATGCTTGCCTTGTCTTTTACCAAAGACCAGCCTTCCGGGATAAGTGACGTGTTCACCGAGCAGAAGGAATTATCAGAACGATTTAACATGTTTGTAGCCATACCTCCGCTGAAGGCTATTACCTCCGCGGCCGAAAGCATTAAGAATGAAATTGGAACCGATGGTAGGCGTGATGCAGGCCAGTCAAAGTCTTCTTCCGCCGGTATTGTTGAACAGGTTAAACGGCTCCGCGAAGATATTATAACCGCGGATCAGGGTCTGTTTGATATGATGTTAAGCCTCGCGAATGTTATGGAAGATAGCACGATTAAAGAGTATATGCGAAAACTTGGTGATTTCCAAAAATTATTGGATGAGGCCGCTTCTAAATCGCCTGAAGCTATGGTTGAGCTCCATAAAGACATCGAGAATGTCGCCGTATCGCTTGAAACCATGGGCAAGGTTTATGACGCGTCAGCGGCGGCGCAGAACACGGATATCCGGGATGTCAAAGGCACTATAGTGATAAATGAAGATGAGATACCGCAAAACCAGCAGGCTGTATTGACTGCTATGTTTGATAAGGCAAGCCCATATTTGCAGGCATTAGAGGTCAAGCTTGGTTGTACCATTAGGCTGTTATCGCAGTATGCCCCCGCAACTGATAGTAACGATAACATGATAGCGATATCAAGCCAGAGCGTTGATGGCATAACAAAAAATATCGACATAAGATCGGTCGCGCCGGACGGATATCTGCCTTTGGAGCAGATAATAATCCTGGCAAAGGGTCTTTTAGCTTATAATCCTGAGACAGCCGTGTCGTTGGGTTCCGCGATAGGGCAGATGTATAATTATATTACAAAGTCAACATTGCCCCAGGACGTATTGGATGTGTTTTTACAGACATCAAGGTTCGTGCTGGACCTGCCGGCCCTTATTGCCATAGACCCTGCATATTATGAACATTTGCACAAGCAGGCCTTGTCCGCGCTGATATCGGCATAATATTTATCTGTGGATATAAGGGCTTGTTTTTTAAGCTCAGGTTCTTATCCATGGTATTCAATGTATCTATCCCGTATTAAACGGTTACTATGGATTAAAATCAATATCATGAATCATCCTATCAGGCGCCGCGTGGCACTTACCTTTGATGACGGCCCGAATGGTGAATATAGCCTGCAAATCCTCGATATTCTTAAAGCGCGCAACGGTATCAAGGCCGCGTTTTTTTTCCTGGGTAAAAATGTTGAACGCGAACCCGAGATAGCCTTAAGGGCCAAACAGGACGGCCATGAGATAGCCAATCACTCCTATAGCCATCCCCATCTTAACCGTTTGTCTATTGAAGAAACCGTATCCGATATTGAACGGGCCGAAATGGTCTTTAAGGAACTGCTTGATATAAAGCCGCGTTTTTTTCGGCCGCCTTATGGTGAATATAATCCCGCGATAGAGCGTTTTATCACTGCAAAGGGTTATAGACTGGTGCTTTGGGATATGGAATGCTATTCTATGGATTGGATGGGCCATTCCGCGCGCAGGATCGCAGATCTTTCTACGCAGAAGGTGGATGACGGCTCTACAATACTTTTGCATGACGGCAGAAACACCCGGGAAAACCCGCCACGCCATAATACCGTAAAGGCTCTCGGTATGATAATAGATATACTGGAAGATAAGGGTTTTGAGATAGCGCCTCTTGAGAGCATATGCAAAGACTGGAAAGAACAATAGCCTTTTTTATTGCCTGCGGCATTATCATATCGGTAGGCATGTCGTATTATTTCAAGACGCGTATCCCCGCCTGTTCAGCCTCGTTTCCGGAGATGGGCCGTATCCGTTGTGCTGTCTCGGATATGTCCCAAAAAAGGATTGTAAACCTGAACACCGCCGACAGGCATACGCTTGTCAAATTACCCGGTATCGGATATGGGCTTGCCGAGAGAGTCATTGAATATAGGCTGTTGCATGGGCCTTTTTCCAGTACAGAGGATATATTAAAGGTAAAAGGAATTGGCAGGAAAAAATATGAGGCCATGGCCGGCCGGATCGTTGTCGGCGATTGATCCTCTTGCCGCGTATACCATTGGTATGATATTAAAAAACTGTTATTCGCGAGATGCGCCTAAAAAAATTCCGCAAACCGTCAAAATGGCTTATAACAAGTATCCTGCGCAGACCATTGGCCTGTTGTTTTATTTTTTTAGTTTTGGGAATTATTTTTTCGCGTTATACCGGTATGGATTTTCGTATCGCCTTACTGCTGGCCATTCTGCCGGCCTGTCTTATTATAATTTCAGGCGTAAGGGTCCAACCGCTTTTTTCCGTATTATTTTGCGCTTTAATATTTATCTTGGGTGTTTTACTGCATGCCAATTTTAATACCCTCTCGAAGAATGATATCTGTAATATCCGTGGAATAAACGGCCGCGTCTGTCACTTAAACGGTATCGTGAAATCGCTGCCTTCATACGCGTGGCAGAGATGGGGCAACAGGCGTTGCAGTTTTTTGTTCAATACCCTGCATTGTGATACCGGTGTTTTTTGCAAAAAAGCAAGCGGCCTTATCTGGGTTACTATCCGTGATAATAATACGGAATATGAGCCGGGCGATAATATGATCATACGCGGCGCGGTAAACATACTAAGCGATTTGGATAATAAAAACAGCCGCGGATATTACGCCAAATATCTCCGTCTCCAGGGTATTCGCGCGTCTTTAAACGTTGAAAGTGACGACGATATCGTGTCAGCCGCAAGGCCGCGACGTATATTTTCTGAAAAATACCTGCATCAACTAAGGCGCGGGATAGAGAGGCGTATAAAGAGATACCTGTCCTATCCGGATTCCGGACTGCTTAACGCTATACTGCTTGGCAGACGCGAATCCATGCCAAAGGACATATCGGCTCTTTTCATCAAAACAGGCACTATACATATTTTGTCGGTGAGCGGGCTCCATGTCGGTCTTTTGTCGGCGATGTTATTTTTTTGTTTAAGGTTTCTCTGCTTGCCGCAGAAATATATTATCGCAGCTGTTATAGTTTTTTTGTGGGTATATGTTTTTATCGCGGGGGCCAGAGCTCCTATAGTCCGTGCCTCTGTTATGGTCTCCGTGTATTTACTGTCAACCGCCCTTGAGAGGGATTTTGATATTTACGCCTCTCTTTTCTTCGCAGGGTTTCTCATATTACTCATCAATCCTATGCAGGTATTTAGCGCGGGTTTTCAACTTTCTTTTTCCTGCGTGTTTTTCATCGCGTATCTTTGCCCGAAACTTGAATCGGTCTTTTCCCCGGTCAGATTTATGGGGGTTTCGGATTCTTTGCGTAAAAAAGCGTCCAGGTCTATGGTATATTTATCCAAAACGTTTTTTTCATCGCTTGCCGTATTTATAGGTGTTTGGCCTATTGTCGCTTATCACTTTGGGATAATATCGCCTGTCACGATAGCTGCCAATTTATTTGTTGTCCCGCTTTTGGCGGTCATATTGTCATCAGGTATAATTCTTGTCTGTATCCCGGCCGTTTTTGTGCCGCTGGTGCGTATCTTTTCTTGCGCGAGTCATATATTGTTTTATCTGCTTTTGAATATCGTTAGGTTGTTTTCAAGCCTGCCGTGCGCCTCTTTTGATGCAGGGGCTATGCCATTATGGTTTATTGGGGCTTATTATATCATACTCCTTATTGTGGTAGAGTCCCTGCCTGACCGCAATATGATGTGGCCCATGATGGAGTAACTTTTAATTCATTTTTAAAATAGTTTTAAATGGCGCTTGACAATGTTATACATATAATGTTATAATCACGCATAGATATTTCAATATTATTGGGGGAAGAAGAATGCAGCCTTATGTAAAGGAGAAGAGGTCATGTGCTCGGGTAGAGGCCAGGCTTCCGTTCCAGTTTAAGGATATACAGAGGCCTATAGAAACTTATACAGGTTCTCTTACGAAGGATGTAGGCGCTGGAGGCGTTCGTTTTGTATCGAGTGAATTTCTTTCTATCTTTACAAGGCTTATCTTGGAGGTCTCTGTGCCGACCTTTTCCAAGCCTATAAAGGCAATCTCAAAGGTTGCCTGGATACAAAAGGTCCCGAGAAGCCCCCAATATAATGTGGGCCTGCAATTTATGGATATGACAGAGGAGGACAAAAAACACCTGTCAGGTTTTTTAGCAAAATCCCCCGCCCCTGCCTCGGTAATACCTTAGGGCTTGTTGTTTACCTTCCGTTTTGTGATTAATCGTCTATTGACAAAAACAACGCGCGGTGATATATTAAACTAACACATAATACCTTTTTTACGTTATGAGAATCCGCTTAAGACTAATATATATTATTATATGTATCCTGTTCGCGCATATCGGAACAGGTTATTGTTATTGGGTTTGGACCCCTGAAACGAGGAAATGGATAAATCCAAAATACGCCCCCAAAGACACCCCTAAGGAACAGCTTCTTTATGCCATGGATTTTTTTGAGGCAAAGGATTACAAAAAGGCCCTTTCGGAATTCGGAAAGATAATAAGGCATTACAGGCGGTCCGAGGCGGCATCAGAGGCTCAATATTATATGGGCCTTTGTTATGAAAATATGGATTATCCTTATCAGGCATTTGAGGCGTTTCAAAAGGTTATTGATGATTACCCTTTTACGCAAAGGACCGAGGATATTGTAAAACGCCAATTTGACATAGGCAACAGGCTTTACGAAGGGGAAAAGACAAAATTTTTCGGGGTTAAATTCAAGGCGTTGCCGGAACAAATAATAGATGTCTATAAAAAGGTTGTGTCAAACGCGCCATACAGCCCAAATGCGCCCATTGCCCAGTTTCGCGTCGGAGAACTGTATAAAAAGATAGGTTTTTACCAGGAGGCAAGAGAGGCATTCCAGAAAATAGTTGATGATTATCCTGACAGCGGCGTAGCAAGGGATGCCAAATTTCAGCTTGCGTTGACAGCCTCCGTTGCTTCGTCAGGGAGCAGTTATGACCAGTCTCTCGCGGAACAAGCCCTGGAGGAGTTTGAGGAATTCAAGAGGGCCCATCCTGACAGCGAATTGGTTAAGACAGCCGAAAAGGAGAAGCGGGAAATAATTGAAAAACAAGCCGCTCACTATATGGAGAATGCCAGATTTTATGAACGTTTAGGCAAATATAATTCCGCGGCGGTCTATTATAACAAAATCCTCGATGAATTCCCCAATTCCTCGTCCGCGCCGAAGGCGCTTGAGAGATTCGAGGCCGCGCAGAAGCGCATTAAAGGTAAAACCGCCGGCAAGTAGGTGTTTTCGCGGGGTTTGGATATGATGAAGAAATATATTTTTGTAGTATCATTATGCCTTTGTTGTTTGCCGGCCTTCGGAGCTTTTTTTATTTCCGGCTGCGGATATACCACAGGCTCTCTTTTGCCCCAGCACCTGAAGACGATTTGTGTTGAAAATTTTTCCAACAAGATACCCATAACCGATGAAGTCTCCGACCGGCGCAGGTATAAGACCTATAGGCCCTTGCTTGAGGTTGATGTGACCAGGGCGATAATAGACAGGTTTATATTTGACGGGCATCTTCGCGTGGCACAGAAAAAAGACGCGGACCTTGTAATGGAGGGCGGTCTTACCGATTTCAAGAGAGAGCCCACAAAATACGGCTATAATGATACCATAGATCAATACAGGATAGCGATATTTGTTGATCTTAGGCTTGTCGAGTCCGCTACAGGAAAGGTTGTTTGGTCGGAAGAAAACTTTGCGGGCAGTGAATACTATTTTACGTCAGGCCGGCAGGCTAAGAGCGAGGATGAGGCCGTAGCCGATGCCCTTAATGACCTGGCGAGAAGGGTAGTCGAAAGGACCATAGAGGTCTGGTAAAAATGCGGCATACCGGCAATCCCCCACCCCAAAAACACGCCATAACCTATTTGCTAACCGGTGAAGATGAATTCAGGAAAAGGTTCTGTCTGGATAAGCTTAAGAAAAGATTGATAGGTGAAAACGCCGATGCCTTTAACTATAACCTTTATTATGCCAGGGACATATCCGCGGCCGTTATCATAGATTTTTTACAGACATTCTCAATTACCGGGCCATGCAGGATGGCTGTCCTTGTGGAGCCGGAGGCCTTTTCAGAAGAGAACAGGCGGCACATTGCGGCATATATAAAAAACCCCCGCCTTGGAGGCGTATTCCTTGTGATGCTGGGCGGCAGGCCTTCCGTAAAACTGCAGAATTTCTCAAGGTCATTACCCGTCTCTGTTGAGAGGATAGATACGACTATCGATGATGAGGGTGATATATCAGATTGGGTTATTAAGGAGTTCGGCAAGAATGGTAAGAGGATAGGCCGCGAGACGACGGCTCTCATATCCGAAGCCGCGAAACAGGATATGGGAAGGGCATTGTCTTGTATTGAACAGGTCAGCGCTTATGCAGGCATCAGGCAGGATATTAGGGGTGATGATATAGCACTTTTTTTAGACGCCCCTGTCGAGAGTTCAACATTTGCCCTGCTGGACGCTATAAACGCCAAGACGCCCGATAAGGCGCTGATAGTTTTAAATGATCTGCTAAGGACAAATCTGTCTGCGATACAGGCGATAGGTCTGCTAACGTGGCATATTATCAGGCTTTTAAGGGTTAAAAGGATGCTTTCATCGGGCGTGTCAACGCAGGATATGATGGCAGGGCTTAAAACAGGTTCCTATAGGTTGAATAAGCTTATAACACAGGCAAAAGGCTTTTCGACGGTAAGGCTGAAAAAAGATCTCATGGCGTTATCCGAAACCGATATCTGGATAAAATCAAGCAATATAAATGACAACTATCTGCTGGAGGCGCTTATCGTAAAACTTGCCGGCTAAACCGTTTATTTTTTATCTCCAGCAGGTGGCATCTTTTTAAGCTTCGCTATTTTTGATGATAGGCGTGATTTTTTGCGGTCGGCATTACGTTGTTTTATAAGATTTTTTTTCGCGGCCTTATCCAGCTTGGACATAAGAACGGAAAAAGACCTTGACGCCTCTTCACCCTTGCCTCCGGTTATAAGGGCGTTTAATTTTTTGGTAAGGGTTTTTAGTTCAGAAAGCATCGCAGTATTATGGGGCCTTCTCTTTTTGTCTTGTCTTATTGATTTTTTTGCCGATTTTAGGTTAGCCATATTGTCCTCCAGTAATGTAAGGTGATAATATAGCATAACAAGGTAAGATATGTCAACTAATAAATCCATAGTTAGGTCAGCAGGGATTATAGGCATTGCCACCCTCTTAAGCCGTGTTTTAGGTTTTGTCAGGGACATAATGTTCGCGGCCATTTTTGGTACCGGCATAAGCGCGCAGGCCTTTGTCGTGGCATTTAGGATACCCAATCTCATGCGTGATCTGATAGGTGAGGGTGCTACGAATTCGGCCGTTGTACCTGTCCTGGTCGAGGAATTAAACCTTGAGGGTAAAGAGGCGTTTTGGAAATTAGCCAATATTATACTGAACCTTATCCTTGTCATCTTGTGCGCGTTGACGGTAGCCGGGTTTTTGTTTTCAAGGCCTATAGTGTTTGCCATGGCCCCTGGTTTTTTGGAAGACAGCCTGAAGCTTGATATTACCGTAGTCCTTACAAAGGTGATGTTCCCATATCTTATCTTCATCGGCCTTTCGGCCTATGGTATGGGGGTCTTAAATTCTATCAGGCATTTTGCCGCTCCCGCTTTCGGCCCGGGTCTTTTAAACGTCTCGCTTATTGCCTGCATGTTTATATGGAGGCAGGATATAACAGGCCTTGCCATAGGCGTGTTGGCTGGGGGCATATTACAGGCGCTTATTCAGATTCCCGTGCTTCTAAAAAGCGGCATGACATTTACCCAAAGCGGTTTTTCCCATCCGCGGGTAAAAAAGATACTTCGCTTGTTACTGCCCAGAGTTTTCGGAAGCGGCATATATCAGATAAATGTTTTTGTCGCTACCGCTCTTGCCTCGATAGGCAGGATAGTAGGAGAGGGCGCGGTGGCCGCGCTTTATTTTTCAAACAGGATAATGCAATTGCCTCTTGCCGTATTCGCTGTAGCCCTTGCCCAGGCGTCTTTGCCCGAACTCTCTGGTTATATAGTAAATAAACAAGGGCGGGAGTTTTCGAGGTCTATAAATTTTCTCTTAAGGGTTATTTTCTTCCTGCTCTTGCCTGCTACGGCCGGTCTCGCGGTATTATCAGGGCCGATTACAAAGATATTGCTTCAGCGGGGCGCGTTTGGAAGCTATTCCACGAGTATAACCGCAAGCGCGCTTTTTTACTGCTCATTTGGGCTTTTATCGTATGGGGTTATAAAGATACTTGTAAACGGATTTTATGCCATGCAGGATACAAGGACACCCGTGAAGCTGGCGGCCATATCCCTTATGGCCAATATAATGTTCAGCGCGGCATTTATGTTCAAGCTCAAGGTCGGCGGCCTGGCCCTGGCCGGTTCTCTGGCGGGAGCGCTTAACGCGATAATGCTCTTTTCTGCTTTAAAAAAGAGGGCAGGCACTTTTTATGAAAAGATGCTTTTTGTGTCTTTGCTGAAAATCGTAACGGCGTCTGTTATAACGGGCGCGGGTGCTTATCAGACATATTTATTTTTAGCAAGGATCCTGCCCGCGCGGCCGGCTTTTTCAATGGCGGCCCTGGCCCTGACTATTTGCTCGGCGGTAGTTTTTTACGCGATAGCGTGTTTTTTACTGCGCGTTAAAGAGTTTGAGGAGTTAAGGTCTTGGATATCAAGGAAAAGATAGGCCATATTCCCGATTCGCCGGGGGTGTATATCTTTAAGGACAAAGAGTCTTCCATTATATATATCGGCAAATCCTCATCTTTAAAAAAGAGGGTAAGGTCTTATTTTTCGCCGCCGCGTGATGGCAAAAAAAGCGCCCTGCTTGAGAGCATATCGGACATTGAGTGCATACGCACATCCACCGAATCAACCGCGCTGTTGCTTGAATCAGCGCTTGTCAAGAGATATAACCCGAGATTCAATACCCTGCTTAAAGACGATAAGGCGTATCCGAGGATCAAGCTGTCGATAAACGAAAGATACCCGCGGCTTGCGGTAGTCAGGAAATTAAAACCCGATGGGGCTGCGTATTTCGGGCCGTTTACCAACGCGCGTCTCTTATCGGAAGCGGTCAAATTACTAAGAAGGATGTTTCCTTTAAGGACCTGCCGCAATATGCCTTTAGGAAAGGCCAAAAAAGGGTGCCTTGACATGCATATTGGCCAGTGCCTGGCGCCATGTCTTCACGACGACATAGGAGCTGAATATCTTGCCTATGTAGAGGAATTGAGATTATTCTTAGAGGGTAAACAGCAGGATCTTTTGGCGATATTGTCACGAAAGATGAAGGACGCCTCGGACAATAAAGACTACGAAAAGGCCGCGAGGATCAGGGATCGCATAGGCGCTCTTTCGGCGTTGTTTTTAGCAAAAGGTTATGCCCCCGGTGTTTCTAAGGATCAGGCCTCTTCCGACGGAAATTCAGCAAACCTTCAGGGCCTTGAGGAATTAAAGTCTTTGCTTGGGCTCTCGCGCCAGCCTTTGGTGATAGAGGCCTTTGATGTCTCAAATACGAGCGGTAAAGAGGCTGTGGGTTCTATGGTTTGTTTCAAGCAGGCTATGCCTTATAAAAACTCTTATATGCATTTTAAGATAAAAACAGTTGATGTGATAGATGATTATAGCATGATGCGCGAGATAGTGTTTAGGCGGTATAAAAGGCTATTGGCCGAGAAAGCGCCCATGCCTGATCTTGTCTTGATCGACGGCGGAAGAGGCCATCTCTCGGCTGCCAAGGCCCAATTGCGTTCTTTAAGGATAATGGATGTCCCCGCGGCGGGTATTGCCAAGAATCCGGACAAGCTTTATATACATGAAAAAAAGGACCCTGTTCTTTTGGGCAATTTTCCCAAGGCTCTATTGCTGTGCCAGAGGATAAGGGACGAGGCTCACAGGTTTGCCATAACATATCACAGAAATTTGCGCAGTAAAGGGACAAGGTGTTCAGAACTTGACCGCATAAAAGGTATAGGTCCCAGGAGAAAGGCTGAGCTTATTAAATATTTCGGTTCGCTTGACAAGGTTAAGACGGCAGATATGGACCGGCTAAAAGAGGCGCCTTTTATCAATGAAAAAGAGGCAAAGGCGGTCTACGACCATTTCAGAGTTTAGGCAAAGGGTATATGACGCTGTTTCCCGCATACCTGAAGCGGAGACCAGGACATATAAAGATATCGCCACGGAGATAGGTTGTCCACGCGCCTGGAGGGCGGTTGGCAATGCCTTGAACAAGAATCCGAGCATAGGCCTTATCCCGTGTCATAGAGTTATCAGGTCAGACGGCTCAATAGGCGGTTTTGTAAATGGGGTCCGGGCCAAGCGCCGTCTTTTGCGCCTGGAGGCCCTTAACCTCGGCAGGGATGGGTCCCCGCGTCGCGGTTTAAGGTAAAGAAGAAGTTTATAGTTTCGGTTTACATCAATTTCAGCTTGTAAAAAATCATACGCTATGATATCCTCTAAAATACCATGTTAGAAGCGATGAGATCACAAATAGACGTAATAAAGGGCAAGCTTGACTGCCTAAGGGGGTATCTTTGACATACCCAATAAGCTTGTTGAAATCTCTCACATAGAATCAACCATGTCCGCCCAGGGTTTTTGGGCCAATCAGCAGAAGGCCAACGACATAATCGTGAGGTTGAAATTTCTTAAAGCCACGACAGAGCCTTTTAATTCCTGCTTGAAAGATTGCCAAGATATAGAGGAATTGTTTTCTATCATAGACAATAACGACGAGCCGTCTATAAAAGAGGCAGCTGTTGAGTTAGGCCGTCTCCAGGCCTCTGTGGATAACCTTGAGTTTAAAAGCCTTTTAAATGGAAGGCATGATATTAACAATGCCATAGTGAATATCAATTCGGGCGCCGGCGGGACAGAGTCTTGCGATTGGGCGAACATGCTTCTAAGGATGTATTGCCGCTGGGCCAATATCATGGGCTATGATGTTGAGAACATTGACCTCTTATCTGGTGAAGAGGCCGGGATAAAAAATGCCACTATTATCATAAAGGGTGAGTGGGCGTACGGTTATCTTAAAGGGGAAAGGGGTGTCCACAGACTTGTGCGGATATCCCCTTTTGACGCGAACAAGAGAAGGCACACATCTTTTGCCTCGGTGGATGTTATAACGGAGATCACCGATGATATCGAGATAGAGATAGCGGAAAAGGACATTAAGATAGATGTCTATCGCTCAAGCGGTTGTGGTGGCCAAAGTGTTAATACGACCGACTCCGCCGTCAGGATAACGCATATGCCTACAGGAATTGTCGTGCAGTGCCAGAATGAGCGTTCCCAGATAAAGAACAGGGCCATCGCGATGAAGATACTAAAGGCGCGGCTTTATGAGAAGAAACAACAGGAGATAAGGGAGCAGATGGAAAAGACCCATGCTGCCAAGCAAAAAATAGAATGGGGCAGTCAGATACGTTCATACGTATTTCACCCTTATAATATGGTAAAAGACCATAGAACAAAGGAAGAGACTTCCAATACGCAGGCTGTTATGGATGGCGATATAGACAGATTTATACAGGCATTCTTAAGGCTCAAGAAGGCAAAGACATGATAAAGTGGATGAAGAAAATGATATTTGGTTCGCAGAACGAAAGAGAGTTAAAGAAGATAGAGAATATATTGTCTTTGGTCAATGCCCTCGAACAGTCCGTGGCGGCACTTTCGGATAAACAACTGCGCGCAAAGACGGATGAATTTCGAGCTCATTTAGCCGGAAGGCAGCAGGCCCTCTCGGATGAGATCGCGAAACTTAAAAGGCGTGTTGACGAATCGACAGCGCAGGCGGCAAGAGATAAAGAGAAGGCATGTCTTAAGAGGCTTTATAACAGTATGTTTGATGAGATCCTGCCTGAGGTATTTGCCGTTGTAAGAGAGGCGGCAAAGAGGGTGATCAATATGCGCCATTTCGACTGTCAGATAATTGGCGGGTATGTCCTGCATCAGGGAAGGATATCCGAGATGGCTACGGGTGAGGGCAAGACGCTTGTGGCGACCCTTCCCGTCTATCTTAACGCCTTATTGGGCAAAGGGGTACACGTTGTTACGGTAAATGATTATCTTTCGCGGCGCGATCGCGAATGGATGGGCCCTGTCTATGAATTTTTAGGCTTGTCTATAGGAGTGATACAGCATGATATGTCAGCCGAAGCCAGGAAGGCTGCTTATGCCGCCGATATAACATACGGAACGAACAATGAATACGGTTTTGATTACCTGCGCGATAATATGGTGATATCCAAGCAGGAGATGGTCCAGCGCGAACCTTTCTTTGCTATCATTGACGAGGTTGACAGCATATTAATAGACGAGGCAAGGACGCCTTTGATAATATCAGGGCCCGCCGAGGCATCCACGGATAAATATTACAAGATTGATAAGGTAATACCGCGGCTTAGCAAAGGCGCCCGGGATGAAAAGACAAAAGAGGAAACAGGCGATTACATCATTGACGAGAAGGCTCGCACGGCATATCTGACCGAGGCAGGCGAGATAAAGGCTGCCGAGCTTTTGGGTATAAAGGACATGCATACTATCGCCTCTATGGAATACAAGCACCACGTTAACCAGGCGTTAAGAGCGCATTGCAATTTTAAACACGACGTTGATTATATAGTCAAGAACGGGCAGGTGATAATCGTTGACGAATTCACGGGCCGCCTTATGCCCGGAAGGCGTTGGAGCGACGGGCTCCATCAGGCGATAGAGGCGAAAGAGGGTGTCAAGATCGAAAGGGAAAACCAGACCCTGGCTACTATCACCTTTCAGAATTATTTTCGTATGTATGAAAAACTTGCGGGCATGACCGGCACGGCGCTGACGGAGTCCGAGGAGTTTCTAAAGATATATAACCTTGACGTGGTGTCTATACCGACCAATAAATCCCTATCCAGGACGAATTTCCCAGATGTTGTTTACCGCACCGTAAGGGAGAAATTCAACGCCATAGTTGATGAGATAGAGGTCCTTCACAAGCAGGGCCGTCCTATATTGGTAGGCACTGTTTCTATTGATAAATCAGAGCAGATCGGCCAGTTGCTTGAAAGGAAGGGTATACCGCATAATGTTTTAAACGCCAAATACCATGAGTTTGAGGCCCATATCATTGCCCAGGCCGGGGGCAAAGGCGCCGTTACCATAGCTACTAATATGGCCGGAAGAGGCACTGATATATTATTAGGAGGTAACCCGGAATTCAAAAGAGATGATACCGTTAGCAAGATGCTTGCTTCGGGAAAGGATGTCTCGGAGGATGAAAAGAAGCGTATGCTTGATGAATATCGGCAGGCGGCCAAAAAAGAGCATGATGAAGTAGCCGGTTTAGGCGGGCTCCATGTTATTGGTTCGGAACGGCATGAAGCGCGCCGGATAGATAATCAGCTAAGAGGCCGTTCAGGCAGACAGGGAGACCCCGGTTCAAGCAGGTTTTTTATCTCACTCGAAGACGATCTGATGAGGATATTCGCCTCGGACAGGGTAATGCGCCTTGTCAATTTCTTCGGCCTTGAAGATGGTGTCCCTATCGCGGAGCACAGGATAGTGGCCCGTTCCATTGAGACTGCCCAGAGAAGGGTAGAGTCCCACAATTTTGAGATAAGAAAACATGTTCTTGAATACGATAATGTGATGAACAAACAAAGGGAAGTCATTTATTCGGAGAGAAAGACCGTATTAGAAAGCGCGGGCCCGAAGGAATATATATTCAATATGATTGATCATGTCGTTGATTCGGCTATGTCTTTATACGCCGCGGAAAACCTTCACAATGAAGAATGGGATTATGATAACCTTATCAATTGGGCAAAGGGTAAATTCCTTGTTAAGCTTGAAAAGGAAAAGATAATGGCTTTAGACCGGCAGGAGCTGGCAGATCACCTTGCCTTGGAAATCAAAGCGGTTTATGAGCAGAAGGAGAAACTTATATCCGCTGATAAGATGCGGGAGATAGCCAAATTTGTCATGCTTCAGGCTATTGACGCAAAATGGAAAGACCATTTATTGGGTATAGACCATTTAAGAGAAGGCATACATCTAAGAGGATACGGTCAAAGAGACCCCCTTGTGGAATACCAGAGAGAGGCCTATGATATGTTTATGTCCATGATAGATTCCATAAGGGATGATTCGCTTGAATACATATTCAGGATACAGGCCATAGAGACCCAGAATGCGGCAGGTGTTTTCGGCTCTATGCCGCACAAGCTTGTGCATGATTCGCCTGTATCGATAAGGGATATAAGGCCCGCCGCGGTTCCTTCATCCGGTAATATTGATATGGGCCTGCCGCCTCGTCCGGATTATAGCGGTTCCCAGGAAGGCCCTGTTAGGCCGATTAAAAGGGATGAGCCCAAGATCGGCAGAAATGACCCCTGTCCTTGCGGGAGTGGTAAAAAATATAAAAAATGCTGCGGAAAGTAATGTTTTTTAAGGCCCGTGCCTGTCATTGCCGGTTAGGCCGGCAGGACCACGTGTCACGCCCCAGGCCCCTTGCCTTAGTCCATAGACAGTATATGCCGCCTATCTCACAGGCCAAGCCTGTCTTTTTTTTATCCCTGTCAAGCGCGCTATTGGCTCTCGGCTTTTCATCCTTTAATTTTCCGTATTTGGTATGGGTAGGTCTGGTACCGCTATTTTTTGCCATTGAAGGTGTATCCTTTAAGAAGGCGTTCGTGTTTTCGTATCTTTCCGGCCTGTTATTTTTTATGATGTCCATGTATTGGCTTGCCCGCGTAACAGTAGTAGGCTGGATATCTTTGTCTTTATACCAAGGGATATATTTCGGTTTTTTTGGTATATTCTGCCGCCTGATATTGAAGGCAAAGAGGAAAGCTGCGGCTTCCTGCGCGGCTTTTTTGGCTGCTTCAGCCATGTGGGTACTGCTTGAATACGTGCGGGCCGGGCTCTTTGGCGGCATAGGCTGGAATCTTTTGGCATATTCCCAGTATAGGCAGTTACCCCTGATACAGATAGCGGATATCACCGGTGCCTACGGTGTGTCATTCCTAATAGTGCTTGCGAATTTCTGCGTATTCTCGGTATCGCGAATAATTTTATTACACAGGGATACCGGCAAAGGCCCTTTTTTTTCATTTAGGACTATGGAGATAAAGACTGCCGGGGCTTCACTGTGTCTTGTTATATTATCCATGATTGCCGTAATATTCTTTTACGGTTATCCGCGATTGATTAGCTTTGAGGCTGACGATACAGGCAAAGAGCTTATCAGGATATCACTTATACAGGCCAATATCAATCAGACTCAAAAATGGGATATTAAATATAAAGAGCATATCCTTAGACGTTATGAAAGCCTTACAATGGAGGCGAAAGAGACAAGCCCTGATATGATCATATGGCCCGAGACGGCCATACCCGGGTATCTTAATAAAGAAGCGCGGCTTATGTTGTATGCCGGGGAGGTCGCGAGGCGTTCAAACGCGCGCCTGCTTTTAGGCGCGCCGATGGCAGGTATTGACGATAAAAAAGGTCTTGTTGAGCTTAACAGTGCCGTGCTCTATTCCGAGTATGGGCAGATACTGCAAAGGTATGATAAACTGCGCCTTGTGATGTTTGGGGAATTTATCCCTTTTGAAAAATATTTAGGCGGTTTAAGGGCGATCCTGCCTGTAACTGGAAATTTTATAAGCGGTAGTGAACACACATTGTTTAATCCCAGAGATACCGGCAGGCCCGTGTTTGCCTGCCTGATATGCTTTGAGGATATCTTTCCCGACCTTGCCAGGCGTTCTGCTTTTAGCGGCGCTGATTTTATGGTAAATATCACTAATGACGCGTGGTTTGGCAGGACTTCAGCCGCTTATCAACATGCCGCGAATTCCGTGTTCAGGGCTGTGGAAAACAGGAGGCCGTTTGCCCGTTGCGCCAATACAGGGCTTACGTGTTTTATCAAAAGCTCCGGCAGGATATACCGCCAGGTAGATGTAAACGGTCAAGCCATATTTGTGGAGGGGTTTATAACTGATGAAATAGGCCTAAGTCCGTGTCCGGGGCTCACTTTTTACACTAAATACGGCGATATTTTTATATTATCCTGCCTGCTTATTATAGGGTGTTTTATGATTGACTATACCCGATATCGCAAGTATAATAAATAGCCGTATATGCCTCATGGTTTTGAAGAAAATAATAAGGAATAATTTGGAAAATTTGTAACGGGGCGTAGCGCAGTTTGGCTTAGCGCGCCTGCTTTGGGAGCAGGAGGCCCTGGGTTCAAATCCCAGCGCCCCGACCAGTTTAGCAAATAGCTAATGGCAAATTGTTAATAAGAGAGTATCTATAATGTTCAGGTTTGAAGAGCTGGATATATGGAAACTTGCTATTGATTATGCTAATGAAATATATAATATTAGTAATAAGTTCCCTGATTGCGAGAAATATAACTTAATTATACAAGTTAGGAAAGCAGCACTTTCAATATCCAGTAATATTGCAGAAGGCTCTGGTACCAGGACCAATAAGAATTTTAGTTCATTTTTGGATATAAGCGTAGGATCTGCCTTAGAGACAGTCAATTTATTATACTTTGCAAAAACTAGAAATTACATATCTGAAACAGTAAGAGTTGATTTATATAATAAGGCAGAAGTTTTAATAAAAAAAATAAGATCGTTCAAAAAAAGATTGATTTAAACTATTTGCTATTTGCAATATGCTCTTTGCCAATAAGTGCCCGTAGCTCAGTTGAATAGAGCATCTGCCTTCTAAGCAGAGGGTCGTAGGTTTGAGTCCTACCGGGCACGCCAAACTTTGCTTCGCAAAGTTTGGCCCTTAGCAAGCAATGAAATCCGACAAATAGAAGGATTTCATGTGCAGCGGAAGATCTTGATAATAAGAAAAAACATATTGATAATAGCTTTTTGCGATTAGCTATTAACCAATTGTGGTGGCTGTAGCTCAGTTGGTAGAGCGCTTGACTGTGGCTCAAGTTGTCGCGGGTTCAAGCCCCGTCAGCCACCCCAAATTGGACACGGATTCGAAACGCTGGCCTCAGAGGCCACGCCTTCGGATTTGTTCGGGACAGAAGCCTCATTTCGATTTGATATCGGGATGAGGCTTTTTCCGTTTTTAGCGGGGATTGTGCCGGGCAGGGCATCTTCGATTGGCTGGTTAATAAACATATTAATAGCTATTTTATCTTCATGGATAAAGATATCTTTTATCAGCGCCCGCAAGAGGCTTCGTTGAGCTTCTGGCGGGGCTTTGTCTATATACTGCATGGCAAAACAGATATTTCGCTGTAGGAATTCTCCGGAGTGAGCGTTCATTTTTGCCAGTTTTTTCTGTATTTCAATCTTTTCGGCTTCTCCTTCCAAAACAGCTATTTCGTTCTCGATATCGGTCATTTTGGTTTTATACGTCGTTCCCTGGGCAATCGTTCCGTTTAATGCTAATTCCAGCAGTTCTTTGGCTTCACGACGTAACACGTTCAGCTTTGCTTCTTTCTCGAGGAGTTTCTTTTCCGCGTTCTCGAACTTTATTTGGGAATCTAAGATGGCATTGCCGATGGCTTTTATGATAATTTTCTGATCCCTTGAGGCCCGCTTGAAATAATCGATTATGGCCTGATCAAACGCGGTTGATGATACGCGTTTTTTAGAACAGCCGAGAGACTGTCTTGCTCTCCCGCATTCATAATAGAAAAACTTACGTTTACTCCGGCCAGCGGAATGAACGCTTACCATATGACTTCCGCAGTCTCCGCATTTAATAAGTCCCGCCAGAAGAGCGTCGTATTCTCTGTGTACCTTAGTTAAGTTATGCCCGGGAAGACGCGCGCTCAGGATACGATTGGCCTTATCCCATAAAATTTCATCCACAAGCGGTGCATGCTGTCCTTTATGGATTTCACCATCGTATTGCAGGTAGCCTTTATAAAACGGATTTTTCACGATATGGGATAATCCCTGGCGCCGCCATATTTTTCCGTTGGATGTCGTTATGTTTCGATTAATAAGTTCATGGGCTATTTCGGTGAGTGATTTATTGTCGGCCGCCATCTCCCATATGATTCTGATGTGTGGCGCGACTTTTTCATTGATGACGATTTTATTAGGCTGTTTCCCGTTCGGTAAAGGATCGCCGTCTTTTATGAGTTTGTATCCAATCGGCACTTTCCCGCCGACACGTAATCCCTGCCGCACACGCGCGACAGCAGAAGCTTTCACGCGCTCGCCGGTGAGTTCCCGCTCAAAGGCTGACAAAATTCCCAGTATGCCGATTACTACCCTGCCTATAGCGGTTGAGCTGTCTAAGTTTTCTCTTACCGAGACAAAATCGATTTCTTTTTCCCTGAATAGATCAATAAGCCAGTAAAGGTCCCGGGTATTGCGGGTCAAGCGGTCGAGGCGGAAGAAGATTATTCCGTCAAACGGCGCTTTCTTGCGCACGTTGTCGATAATCATCTGGATGCCGGGCCGGTTGAGGTCTTTGCCGGAATATCCGTCATCATTCACTATGCCTTTGTTGCCAATCCCGGCAAGCTCATACCCAAAAGCATCCAGCATGTTTTTGCAGTGATGGGCCTGGGCATCAAGGGTCGTAAAGTCGCCCTGGGCCTGGTCATCGGTGGAGCAGCGGGTATAAATCACGTATCGTTTTTTCTCGGTCTTTTTGTTGGGTTTTATCATTAGCGCCTTCTTTTTACCAACACCCCTATAACACAAAAGAGCATAAGTCAAGCCATATTAAGAGCTTTTGCGGCTCTTTAAAAGTGACCTACAATAGAGGAGTTCTACCCGTATATACAGATTTTCAGGCTGAAGTGTGCGGAAAAAATTGTCTCATTTCGGAAACAAAATCTGTATATACGCGGTAGAGGTGGAAAATATGGGGCAGCGGATAAGTACAAATTTCAATAAGAGGTTCGGAGGCCGGATCCGTATAGTTTACGCGCAAAAGTCGTCCGCATCGGAAAAACAATTCCGGAACGGCGAACTCTGCAAGGCAATAATAAAAGTCTTATCCGGCATTTTAGGCAGAGAGCCGACGCAGAGAGAGCTACTGGGCATCGATGATATATCCAAAGAAATAAAAAAACACAAGTAATTCAACTCTCTATAGCCCTCCGTGAGGCTAACCCATAACACCCGTTGTCTGATAAGACAATTTCCGTTTGGGGAATCAAGGGGGAGGTGTTTTGAATTACGGAGGGCTGTTTGAGGGCTGGGAAATAGCTGTCGCGAAGAGGCTGATTGATGAATACAGAAAAGCATGGAGCTGTCTGCAGAGGGAAGGGTTTGATGATCTATTGCAGGAATGCCTCGTGCATTGGCTGGATGTCCGGGATGGATACGATCCCGGACAAGATGCCTCGAAGCAGACCTTCATGGCAAAGGTCATCAGAAATAAGCTCGGCAATATCCTCGAGAAGGCAACCGCTGAAAAACGCAAGACGATTTACGAAAGCGTTTCTTTGGATAAACCTCTCAACGACGACGATGAATTCACCCTTAAAGATAAAATCCCCGATCCCAAAAGCGACCCGCCGCATACCCAAATAGGACTCAGGATAGGGCTTTCCAAGGCATCCAAAAACTTACACCTCAACAAAAGAAGCTGTGCAAACTGCTGGGCGAAGACGGCCTGAGCATGACTGAAGCCAGCAAAGAGATGAAAAAACACCGCAGGCACTTATACCGTGAGATAGCCAGGATCAGGGAAGTCTTCGAGAAGGAAGGGCTTAAGGATTACCTGTAATTTTTTTTGAAGAAGGCTGTCACACTTTGGCGATGAAATCTGTATATACGCAGTGGAGGGGATTCAGGATGACCGATGTATGCAAGTTTAAATTCCTTGAAAAGGTAGGCAAGAAAGCGATCGAGAAAGAGATTGCCCGGGCAATCGAGACTGCCGAATACACCTTCGGCCAGGCCAAGGTCAGGCTTCATGCCGGATATCTGGCCACCAACGACAAGGCGGTCATCGATGCCTCGAGCGATGTCGGCGAATACATCGCCCAGATATTTATCGGGTTAATGACCCGCAAGCTCGGCGAGGACAAGTTCACCGTGGAAAGGATAAGGAGGAAAGAAGACCTATGAAAGTAAATAAAGGATGGAAAGACCTCTACAAAAGACTGAGCGGGTATAACCGGCAGAAGTTCATCGAAGCCAACCGGCCGTTCGGCAAGGACCCAAAGGAATTCATAAAGATGCTGATGTGGTTTCTGGCGGTTTTGCTCATCATCGGCATCGCTTTGATTATCGGGAGGTGATAACAAATGACCAGCAAAAACAGGGAACTATTGGCGTGGTGCAAAGAGAAAAGGATTTTTTCAAAGGCGGACATCATAGCTTACGAAAGCAGAAACTATTACCTGCGCGCCGACAGGACGATCAGGGACTTTGTCCGGCGCGGAATAGTGAGGAAGCTGGATAAGGACGAATGCGTCCGGCGAAACTTAAAAGGCAATATGGCCTGGTATGAATTCGTAACCACATAAACATGACGGTTCAACGATATGGCAAGGATCAGATATTTAAAACCGGATTTTTTTAAAGACGAAGATATAAAAGAGCTTCCCTTTGAAGCAAGGCTGTTCTATCAGGGCCTGTGGGTGCAGGCCGACCGGGAGGGCCGGGGTGAAGACCGTCCGGAGAGGCTCAAGATAGAAATCATGCCTTATGATGAGGTCGATGCCGAGGAAATAATGCGGCTTCTGGCTCATCATAAGAAGAATGGTAAAAGACCGTTTATAGTCCGTTATGAAATCGACGGAGAGAAATATTACCAGATAATCAACTGGCAGAAACATCAGAAACCCCACAAGACCGAACGCAACAGCGATATCCCACCGCCCCCTAAAGAGCTTTTAACCGTTAAGCAACCGTTAGACAACGGTTGTGCCACGAATATCTCAGTTGGGAATGGGGATGGGGATGGGGATGGAAAAGGGAATGGGGAAGAGATAGTTAATAAACAGGCAGAGCCAGCTTGCGCTGTTTCTTTAGAAGCTAAAGAAATCCTGGAGTCTGTATATAGTCAGGGTTTTAATATCTATCAGCTTATCAATAAGTTCAAGAAGGACGCGAAGTGGCGTAAGGACGAGAACATTCCGGATGAAGTCTTGATCAAGATATGCGAGCAGTACCGGAAGGATAAGGACATGATTCGGGAGCCTTATCCCTGGTTCATCAAAGTGCTTAAGATGGAGAGTTCGGCTTACTTTGCCCGGGCTAATGTCGAGCAGGGTAAGAAGTTCAAGAAGGAAGGCATCGGCAAGATGGCGGATATATTGAGACAGATCCAAGAACAGGCAGATGAATAATGGAAAAGATATTCCCGACCATATTGATTGCACTTGATGTATGCGCGGCTGTTGTCTATGCCTGCGGTGGAGACATCAGGCACATGATCTACTGGGTAGCGGCGGCAACATTGACCGCATGCGTGACGTATTGAGGCATGGGTCCTTCCCAGGGGGGCTTGGGCCGAGGGTCGGGTGAGGCGCATTCTGTCAGTGATTGCGGGTTTCAAAAAGCGTGTCGTGGTCGTATGGTTCAAAGGACGGGAAAGTGGCAACAAGGGGGCAACCCGCTTGAAATACGCTGTAAATAAAGGGGTTATGGATATTTGAATTTATGTTCAAAAGGAGGCGGAAATGGCAAAAATCAACGTGAAACCGGACATTTTGGAAGTAAAAATGTCCGAATTAAAACCGGCACCTTACAACCCGCGGGAGATTTCGAATGAGGCCCTTACCGGCCTGCGGCATTCGCTGGAGAAGTTCGGGTTGGTGGATCTTCTGGTGGTAAACAAGCGTAACATGCGGATCATCTCAGGGCACCAGCGCTATAAAATCTTACAGCAGGAAGGCGTGGAGAACGTGACCGCAATCATGGTGGACCTGGATGAGGTTTCCGAGATGGCCATGAACGTGACTTTGAACTCCCAGGAGATTGTCGGGTCCTGGACCCAGGCAATCATTCCGCTTTTGGAGAAACTGCGCACTGAAGCTTCGGATGATTACCTTGCGCTTCGCATGAAAGAATTACGGGATGAGGTTTCGGAGTTCGAAACCGAAAACATGGGAGCCGGTAAAACACTGCCCGATGATATCCCTGAACCGCCGGAAGAGACAATTACCAAAAAAGGCAACTTATGGATTTTAGGAGAGCACCGGCTTTTGTGCGGTGACTCTACCCGGGAGGAGGATGTCGCAAGGCTTATGGCCGGTAATAAAGCAAGCTTGTTTGCGACTGATCCGCCTTATTGCGTCGACTACACCGGAGCCGACAGGCCGACCGGCGGCAAGGACTGGTCTGATGTCTACCACGAGGTAGATATTCCCGACGCGAAGGAATTCATAAAATTGTTTTATAAAGTGGGATTGAGCCATGTGAAAGAAAATACCGCCCTATATCTGTGGCATGCTTCCAAGCGTAAGGCGATGATCGAAGAAGTCTGCGATGAATTGAAGCTGTTGCTTCATCAGCAGATTATCTGGGTGAAGCCCTGCGCCATACTCACCTATTCTTTTTACTCCTGGCGGCATGAGCCGTGTTTATTGATGTGGGTGAAAGGCCAGAAACCGCCTTACCGTCCGAAAGACAAATCTATCGGAAGCGTCTGGACAGTGGATTTATTAAGGTCAGGGGATCCGACCAATCCGGAATATTATTCCGATATCTGGGAGCTGGACTGGGAAGGCAAAAGAAGAAACACCGGAATAAAACATCCTACGGTCAAACCTACGGAGGTATTCGCGATTCCCATGAGGGTGCATACCGCGCCGGGCGATATCTGCTATGAGCCGTTTTGCGGATCGGGCTCACAGATTATTGCCGGGGAACGTCTTAACCGGCGCGTCTTTGCCATGGAAATAGAGCCTATATTCTGCGATGTTACGGTCAGGCGCTGGGAAGAGTTTACAGGCAAGAAAGCAATCCTGGAGGGAGCTCAGTGACGGACAAGAAACAGAACTTAGCGGAAATAGCCCGCAAGAAAAGGCACCTTTATCTGATCGAGAAGATGCAGAGCAGGAAGCCTTTGACTAGTCAGGAGATTGCCGAGCTTGAGCAGTTCGAAGCAGAACCGTTGGGGCCCGCGGTAGTCAAGACAATGGAAGAAGTTGCCAAGGTCATGGACGTTGTCTACAGGACTGTCCAGCGCTGGAAAAAAGACGGCATGCCTACCACCAAGGAAGGTTTTTACGATCTTGACGAAATAAAAGCCTGGTATGAACAGCGCAAAGTAGACCAGGCTGAAGACCGGGCTTATTGGAACACGAAGATACTGAAGCATAAGGCAACTTTACTTGAGATGGAGGTCAAGAAAGCGACTTTTGAATTGATGCCCCGGGAGGAAGTGGAAAGAGGCCGCATCGTAAGGATCATTGCCGTCAAGAGATCATTTCTTGCCCTGCCGACGAGGATGGCGCCGGTTTTGGCAATGAAAGAACCGAGAGAAATCGAAGCAGAGTTATACGAGGCAATAATAGAAATCATAGAGGAGTTTGCCAGAGATGACGATAGTGACAGATCAGGACAGGAAAATCTGGACGCCCCTGGAGAAGCAGGAGTGGAAACCGCCGGAGAAGATAACGGTCAGCCAATGGGCTGATTCTTTTCGTTATCTTAATCCGGTTACTTCAGCCGAGCCGGGCCGATGGAAGACCCAGAGGACGCCTTATCTGGGAGGTATTATGGATGCTTTCACCGATCCTTTTGTCGAGGAGATAACCGTTATGGCCGCTTCCCAGGTCGGTAAGACCGAAGCCATGTTTAACATGCTCGGATTTATTATCGACCAGGATCCGGGGCCCGCGCTTGTGGTCCTGCCGCGAGAGAACGACGCAAAGAGCGTTTCCTGCAACCGTGTCCTGCCTATGATCCAAAGTTCTTTTGCTTTGCGCCAGCATCTTCCCAAACTCTCGGATGATATAACGAGGCTGGAATATCATCTGGACAGGATGATTTTGTATTTCGCCGGTTCCAATTCGCCCGCTGATTTAGCTTCAAGGCCTATCCGTTATCTTTTCCTGGATGAGATTGATAAGTACCCGAAGTTTTCCGGCCGGGAAGCGGATCCGATAAAGCTTGCCACCGAACGCCAGAAGACATTTTGGAACAGAAAGACAATCAAAGTATCCACGCCGACCACAAGGGACGGTTATATCTTCAGGGAATACGGGAAATCGGACAGGAGCCGTTTTTATGTCCCTTGTCCTCATTGCGGCAAATATCAGGTTTTGGTATTCGGCCAGATCAAATGGCCTAAGAGCGAGAAATCGGCCGAGCGCGTCAAAAACGAACGCCTCGCTTGGTATGAATGCTGTCACTGTAACAAGCACATAAAAGATTATCACAAAAATAAAATATTGTTACAGGGCAAATGGGTACCGGAAGACGCCGAGCTTGATGATGACGGAAGCATCTCGGGAAATATTATCAGAAGCAAGCATAGAGGATTTTGGATAAACTCTCTTTATTCTCCCTGGCTTAGGTGGAGTGATATCGCCAGCGAGTTTATGAAGTCGAAAGATTATATCGAGCTTCTGATGAACTTCGTCAATTCCTGGCTTGCCGAGGTCTGGGAAGAAAAGATAGAAGAAACTACTGTCGATAAAATAAGAATTCTCTCACGCGAGTACGACCAGGGCATGGTGCCGGATGATGTGATCGTATTGACCGCCGGTGTAGACGTCCAGAAAGACCACTTTTATTATGTGATTCGCGGCTGGGGTTATTATGAGGAGTCTTGGCTGGTTAGGGCCGACCGTGTCGAGTATTGGGAAGATATCGTAGATGTACTTTTCAAGACCGAATATAAAAAGTTATCTTCTAACGAGACCTTGCCGGTATACATGAGCTGTATCGATTCGGGATACCGCACCGATGAGGTATACCGGTTTTGCCGGGAATGGTCGGATAGGACAAAAGCTATCAAGGGTCAGGAAGAACTTGCGGGCGGCCGCTTCTATAGAGCTTCCAAGATAGATATCAACTCAAGAACCGGCAGTGTTATCAAAAGCGGTTTGGTTTTATGGAATTTAAATGTCAGCCAGTATAAAGATAAAATCAACCGTCTGGTAACTACCCGGGATCCCCACAAATGGCATATCTTCAGGAATCCGACCGACGAATACTTAAGCCAGTTTACCTCGGAGCATAAAGTTTTGGTGCGCAACAGAAATACCGGACGCGCCAAGGAAGTCTGGCAGAAGAAAAAAACGGCGGTGGCTAACCACTATCTTGACGCGGAAGTCTACGCGGTCGCCGCGGCGGATATTATCCGGGCCCTGAACATTAGGAAAGACGAATCGGCCAGGGTGCATCAACGTATAGTCAGCCAGGATACCAGCCGAGGAAACTGGATCAGGAAACGCGAAGGAAGCTGGCTTTAAATGGGACGATGGCTTGAGAAAAGAAGCAATTGGTTAAGGAATAATGATAACTTTCAGGAAGATCAGCCGCAACATCCGGAAAAAAATGACCGGGGTTATGGAGTCGTATTTATTCCTTTGAGGTGTCCGAAGTGCAACAGCAAAAACGTAAAATGTTACGGTTCTCATCCGCCGGTCCGTTATCACTACTGCAGGGACTGCGGGTATAATTTTAAGTCCGTCGAGAAAGATTACGAGAAATGACATTTTCCATTTTGTAGTAACGACTATTTGAAAATGAAAATTCTATTGAGTAATATAAAGTTATAAGTATCGCGCGAAGGATCTGATCAGTCCTGTAAGCGCGCCCAATACTAAAGAAAAGCCCGTTTCTCGTGCACGAGCGAGATTCGGGCTTTTTTATTGGGTAAAGGAGGATTTGCCAGTGGCACTTACGAAACAGGAAATGCTTGATAATGTCGAGACGGCTATCAATGCCTTGGTAGGCGGCGCGCAGTCTTATTCTATCGGCGGCAGGACAGTAACTCACCGGCAAATCAAAGAATTGAGAGAATGGCGCGACCAACTCAAGCGGGAAATAGCAGGATCGAAAGATACCACGACATACGCAGGATTCGATAATCCGTCATGAAAGACAAACAAAAACTTTCAGAAAGAATAACCACCGGTATAGACAACGTCATTTCGTTTTTCTCCCCCAGGGCCGGGTTCAAGCGCAGGATGTACCGGGAGGCAATAAATATTTCACATAAGTTCGGCGCTTACAAGGGAGCAGGCAGGAATCGTCTGCGTTCTTCCTGGCTTCCCGGTGGAGGTTCGGCAGACCAGGATTTGTTGCCTGAGTTATCCGATATCCGGGAACGCAGCCGTGACTTAAATAGAAACGACGCGCATGCTTCAGGGATAACTTCCACGATGACCACGAATGTAATCGGGACCGGCATCCGGCCCCAGTGCCGGGTGGATAAGGATTCTCTGGGTATAAGCGAGAAGTCGGCAGATAACTTTCAGAGAAAAGCCGAAAGAATTTGGAAATTGTGGACGCCTTACGCCGATGCCGGAGAACGCATGGACTTTTACGAAATACAGCAGCTGGTGGACAGGCAGATACTCGAGAACGGCGAGGCGATAATCGTTCCCCTGATGCTGAAACAAAAAGGCAGGCCTTATTCACTGGCCCTGCAGTTGATAGAGTCGGACAGGCTCAATACCCCGTCCGATAAAAAAAGCGATAAGTCGGTCAGGTCGGGAGTGAGGATCGGCGAAAAAGGCGAACCGGTTTCTTATTTCATCCAAAAGACACATCCGGGCGATGTCAGCTACAGGACGAGAGAAGAAGCAAGGCAATACATGGAGATTAAGGCTAAAGGCGAATACGGCAGAAGGAATATCTTTCATTTGTATTATGTTTTACGTTCCGGACAGACAAGGGGCGTTCCTTTCTTTGCGCCGGTGCTTACTTATTTCAAAGACCTGGCAGAGTATGCCGAGGCAGAACTCGTTGCCGCGCGTATTGCGGCATGCTTTTCACTTTTCATAACATCCGAATCATCGATGGATGTTGCGGTCAATTCCGCATACGAAAAAAACCAATCGGGGCAGATGATCGAATCTTTGGAACCCGGCATGATCAAGCATTTAATGCCGGGCGAATCAATTACATCATTTAATCCGCAGAGACCGAGCGCGACGTTCGAGCCGTTCGTGGATAGGATCTTACGGGCGATCTCTGCGGCGCTGGGTCTTCCTTATGAGCTTGTCGCAAAAGATTTTTCCAAAACAAATTATTCGAGCGCAAGAGCCGCCTTACTGGAGGCCAGGAGATATTTCAAAGTCAGGCAGGAATGGTTAGCCCAGAAACTCTGCCAGCCGGTTTGGGAGATGCTTTTGGAAGAAGCTTATCTGAGGGGAGAATTAAAAGCCAATAATTTTTATGATAAGCGGCTCGACTGGGTAAGGGCAAGGTGGATAGCTCCCGGCTGGTCATGGGTAGATCCGCTTAAGGAAGTTAAGGCATCCAAAGAGGCGATCACGGGGAACATATCGAGCCTGGCTGATGAAGCCGCCGGACAGGGAAAGGACTGGGAGGAGATTTTGGAACAGAGGGCGCGCGAAGAACAGAAACGAAAGGAACTCGGCCTTCCGGAAACGGCCGTTAACTCAAAAAATTCTTCGGATGAGGAAGAAGAAAAGAAAGAGGGAGCGAAACAAGAAGAAGAAATCAGGGAAATCCTGAAAGACGCCGAAGAAGTCGTAAGGAAGAACGAGCAGTTAAGCAGTGAACTTGTGAAGATGGGAAACGATAACAGTAACTTAAAGAATGAACTGGCCGGTATAAAGACCAGGCTGGAGAAGGTTTTAGTCGATGGATAAAAAACAAGCCCTTTTGGAAAGAAATAAAATCAGCCGGTTATTGGGTACGGAAACCGCAGACGATAATTTAGAAAGAAATATTTTTCTTTTGCAGTCTTTGGAACGACAGAAAGATATCGCCAACATCATCGGCAGGGTTTGCGAGCTGATAAAAGAAGGGCAAAAAGATTCCGGGACGTTCAAGGACATCAAGAGCGAGATAGGCAGACTGATAGATGCTCTGAATAAATATCAGGAGGTGTTTAGCAAAGAGCTTAAGGTGTCGGTCAACAACTTTCCGCCTGCTGTCAGTGAGGTAAAAGTATCCAACCTGGAAGATTTTAAACAAGAACATCCCAAAGAGATAAGGGTTTCCAATTTAAAAGAAATAAAACCCGAGAAACACCCCGAGGAAGTAAGTGTCAAAAAACCTGTCTGGTATAAAGAGTTCGATTTTAAGAAATTATTCAAACTCGCCAAAGATTCCAATGAGAGTTTTTTCAAGCAGGTCAAGACAACTATTTTTAACGGCATTATTAAAAACATAAAACCTAAAGAGGCGATACCGGTCAGGCTGGTAACCGAAGACGGCGAAAGATTTTACCGGGCCGGAAATGTTTATGTCGGCGGCGGAAGCGACAGCGCTGTTTTAACGGAGTTGCGAAAATTAATCGGTTTCGAGATTCCGGCTTACGATTATATCGCTTTGACTTATGTATCTTCGGGTGACGGCCGGGGAGAAATCGAAACCGTGACCTATAAAAAAGGCGGCGTTTCGGGAGCCACGGTTGCGGCCCTGACTTTGGCTTATAACGCGGACAATGAAATCGAAACCATAACGAGGGCTTGATATGCCTATGAAATTCAATCCCATAACCGGCAAGCTGGACGTGGTCAAAAAAGACGGCCGGGAAGAAGGAACTTTCGGTTGTACGAACCAGCCGGTTCCGGCAGGTGAAACTTATACGCTTGTCATCCCTTTAAGCCGATCGGATTACAAGATGGGGCATCTGCTTTTGTACGTTCCCCAGGCGGCGGTCTCGTCCTGGAGAAGGGCGCATTCTTATATCATGTTTACCACCGACATAAACAATGCCAAAGCCCAGAGTACGGGCAGAAACTATAACATGATCAGCCTTTGCGTTTTTTACGACTGGTGGGTGAAGGCATATGCTTACGAGGACGACGGTTTTCTCTCGGGGAATTTTTATAACAATACGGGTTGGCAGTTGGTGAGGATCAAGAGTGTGCAGATCGTGGGAAATACGATTGAGTTAGTTCTCCAAAACGCCCATACCACGCAGGACGCGACCGTAACCATAAAAGGAAACTACCATGTCTACAAATAAAATCCTCATGCTAATTAACGGCAGTCCGTTTGATAACAACGGCGGCTTAGGTGTGCATACGCGCTATCTATGCGATGAGTTGAGGAGGTTCGGGGATATAGAGTTGACGCTTCTCTCGGCCGATTATTACACGCAGGAGGGCGGGCTTTATCTGATGGGAGACGAAAAAAAGCGCGTTAAGCCCGGGGATTGGAAACACGAGCCGGATAATTACCGGTTGCTTGAGGTTTATAACACCAACCAGCTTCTGACCAGGATCGGGTTTCTGCAGAAGATGATTACGGATGATATCTTTCTCGAGAATGCCCTTGCTTTTCTCGGGCATGAGAAATTCGATCTTATCCATTTGCACGATACCAACCTTTGGGCTGTTGCCAAGCACTTAAGGGCTTTGTATCGGTGCCCGGTTCTTTTATCCTGCCATCTCAATTTGTTTTTATCACACGACAGGTTTCCGGAGGATCCGTTTTATGTTTACGACATCCAGCAGGAAGGTTCGGCCTTGTATGCCGCTAATAAGATATTGACCGTATCAGAGTATTACAAACAGGCCTTGCAGGATGAGTACTGGCTGGAAGATAAAATCGAAGTAGTTCCCAACGGAGTGGATTACGAATTCCTGCAGACTATCCCATACGACGAGGAGCTAAAAAAGAAATACGAAAAGCCCCTCGTGGTTTTCGTGGGCCGCATGGTCCCGACCAAAGGCGTCTGGCAGATTTTGGAAGCGGTCAAACGAATGCCGGATCATCATTTTGTTTTGATCTCCGCGCTTTCGCCGACACTGGAGCCGTGCAATCCGCTTGCCGATGAAATCAAAAAGATGAAAGATTCATGCTCGAACTTCGAATGGCTTAATTTCTGTCCGCAGGAAGATAAATGGAAACTGATGAAGATTGCCGACATCGGGATCATGCCTTCTTTGCATGAGCCATTTGGGATCACGGCCCTGGAATGGATGGGCATGGGAGTGCCTTTGATAGTAAGTAACACCGGAGGCTTGAAAGAATTTTGTAATGGCGATAACTCGACATTGATTGAATCCACTACAGAGAATTTGGTCAACACCATCAGAAGCCATAAGGCAGATACAAAAAAATTAGAGAATGCAAAAGAAACGGCAAGGCGATATTCCTGGAAAGAAATCGCCGGGAAAACCAGAGATATTTATTTATCGATGACATGAAAGTAATAGAGCTTAAAAATCCAGAAAGTTTACCGGTCGGTATTTACAGGCAGGATCAGGCTACTCACTTGAGGATCTGCAAATACGAGGAAGAAATTTACCGCTTTGGCCAGCATCGGGAGAAGCCGGGTTATTTTATCGTCTATACGGCCAAATGCTTTAAGCAAGACGGGGTTTATGTCGAGGTTCCCAACTGGCCCGGTCAGGAGTTCAGGATTGAAGGCAGGGAATATGACGAGATGAGGAATAGCAAGACCACAGCGAAGACATTGGCAGACGACATAACGGAAATTATAGCAAAATTCCTTATCGATAAAGGATACGTCGAAGGGAAATTAGTCGATTAAAAGGAGGAACAAATATGCCATATAAAACCGAAAAGATACCAAAGGCGGCTTTGAAGTTCAGGGAAGAAGATGTGCCTGTTGAAATTCTGGCATCGCAGGAAGGAGAAAAAACAAAGAAGCGCAAATTCAGCATGATCGCCCATAGCGGCAAAGTCATGCTTAACCACTGGCTCTGGGGAAATCTTGCCATAGATTTATCCGGAGTTTCAATCGGCCGGAAGAAAAAGCCAGCGTTGCGGGAACACAATTCCAACCGCATCGTCGGCTGGACCGAAGGCATTAACATAGATGAAGAAAGAGGTATCGTTGCTGAGGGTATCTTCTCAGGAAGAACCGAGGACGGCATACAGGCTTTGGAACTCGCCGACGAAGGCTTCCCTTGGCAAGCTTCTATTTACATTCCGCCCCTCGTAATCGAGAGGGTCAAGGAAGGAGAAACAGCCGAAGTAAACGGCAGGAAGCTTAAGGGGCCCGGGACGATATTCAGGAAGTCCGTCTTGAGAGAGGTCTCTTTTTGTGCTTTGGGAGCTGATGAGAATACCTCAGCAAGCGCTCTTAAGGATAAGGGCGATAACATAGATTTGGATGTCGAGATTATAGAAAACAAAACGAAGGAGGTGGATAACATGGAGCTTACTGAATTAACACTGGAAACGTTAAAGGCCGAAAGGTCTGATTTGGCTGATGCCCTTTTGAAGGAAGGCAAGGAGTCCGGAGTAAAAGAAAACCTGGACGCGGGAGTGAAGCAGGAGCGTGAAAGAGTCCTTGCTATCTTGAAAGAGGCCAAGGGGTTCGAAGGCATGGAAGATCTTGCCAGCGAGGCCATAGAAAAAGGCGACAGCGTCGAAGTTGCCCTGGTCAAGTTCAAGGACAAGAGGCTTGCGGAGCTGGAGAAGAACGCGCCGTCCAATCTTGGGCCTGATGCCGGTGATCCCGAAAAAGGCGCAAAGAGCCATCTTGACCGGGCAAAGGCTTATCAGGCAGAGCACGGCGGAAGCATGACCGATGCCTTAAAAGCGACGGCAGAGAAAACAACAAAGAAATAACTTGTGGTGAGCTTGTCGAACCATAAAGTCACTTTCAAAACGAAGGAGGGATAAAAATGTCACAGCAAATAGAAAACGGTTTAAAGACTTTTACGGCCGGAGAAGTATTGGAAGCTTACCGCCGGGTAAAGCTGAGCGCCGGAAGCGGCAGCCAGGTTGAGTATGCCGACGCGGATGAGGCCTGTATCGGCATTACTCAGATAAAAGCCGAGGCTGTCGGAGACATGGTAACCGTTGCCTTGATTACTACCGGCAGGACCTTCAAGGTTACCGCCAATGAGGCAATGGCGGCCGGAGCTTCCATTTACGCCGGGGCCGACGGCAAGGTTCAGGATACGGATCCGGGCGCAGGGACAATCAGGGGCACCGCGCTTGAGGCTACGACAGCGGACGGAGATATTATTGAAGCGATCATGGGCTCATAGGAGCAATTTGAAAATAAGAGTTTCCAAAAAAAGGAGGGACAAAAATGGGCGTTGAATATTCAGGAACTCATGCAAAACCGCGCCTTGAATTAGGCGTGGCGGTTATGGAGTATGTGGAGCAGGCAAAAGAGTTTATCGGGTCGATTTGCCTGCCGATTTTTAAGACCAAAAAGAAAGAGTCATCTTTCTCGGCTATCACCAGGGAAAGCATAACACGGGACGCGGATACCAAGCGTGCGCCGCGCAGTGCATACAACCGTGACGGGTTCGAGGCAAAGGATCTTTCCTACAAGTGCGAAGAGCACGGTCTTGAAGGGGCATTGGATGACGGCGAAAGAGAGATGTACGCGTCCGATTTCGACGCAGAGCTTATTACATCGCAGATTACGGCTCGCCGGTTAATGCAGGCGCAGGAAAGAAGGGTTGCGGAGCTTCTTTTCAATATCTCGACATGGACGGGAGCGGATCTTTACACCGATCACTCTGCCAATCCCTGGGACGACATCGCATCCGATGTTATCGGCCAGGTGCGTGCGGCAAGAGAAAAGGTCAGGTCGAACTGCGGAATTGACCCCAACGCGCTTATCTGCAACAAGGCAAACATCGACCGGTTGCTGGATAATACCGGCATTAAGGATTCGATTAAGTACGTTGCCCGTTTGACGGAGGCGGAAATCCTCAATGCATTAGCGGATATCCTGGGATTGAAGAAGATAGTCGTGGGGAAGGCAATTTACAACAGCGCCAAGGAAGGACAGACTTTCATAAGCGCCGATATCTGGAACGACGATTATGCTATGGTCGGGGTAGTTGCCGAAGACGGCCAGAACCTGATTCAACCCAGCGTGGGAAGGACCTTCTTGTGGGTATCCGACTCACCCGACAATGCGACAGTCGAGTCGTATCGGGACGAGAAGCATCGCAGTGATATCTTCCGCGTGCGCCAGAACGTCGATGAGAAAGTCATCGACAAGTACTTTGCTCATCTTTTGAAGGTAGACGCATAACCGGTCTTTTACACAAGGAGCGGTTATGGGAAAGGAGTCTATCCGTATAGTCTTGGCTGAGCAAAGAGACATTGGCGGGATAATCAGGAATCCCGGGTATGTCCTCTTGGAAGGAGTAAGCTCGGAGAACTTGGCCGCCAATGACGTGGATGAGTCTATCCGGTTCGGCCGGGTCAAGGTTGAAGTCGTAAAAGCAAGGAACAATAGCGAGGAGGCTCCTTAAAGCAAGGGGCCTCTTTGCTTTTTTAAAGGAATAACTCATGAGTCTTAAAGACCAGTTTCCTCTCGACGTCATCAATTGCTTTTTAAACACCGCTGAATTCGCGGAGGTGATTACATATACGCCTGAGGGAGAAGCAGGAAAAGAAATTAATGCGATTGTAGTGCGCGGCAGGCTTGAGCCGGGAAGCGAAGATCAAGGCAGAGGTTTGCAGAACCAAGTGGAGATTTATATTGCCAACGATGCGACGGAAGGTGTTACATCCGTGGATAAAAAAGACGACCGCATAACCTTGAACGATGTCGAGGGAACAATCCGAGAGGCGCGCATAATCGAGGTATTGCATAAAGACGAAGGTGCGTGGCATTTACTCGTGGGATGGTGAGATATGAGATTGATGACCGAAGTCGACATGAGGGCATTGGATAAGGCGATAAAGATTGCGCCCAAGGTATTGAAGTTCGAGCTTGGCGACGGCATGGACCGTATCACCAAAGGGTTCCTGAAAAGATTCAGGCAACAGAGGCTTCAGGGTCCGCCGGGAGTGCGTGGCGCATCAGGATACGGGCTTTTCGGCACATTCAAAAGAGTATCGCTTGTATCCCCGACGATTGAAAGCATGGGCATGCAGGTTTATTCGGAGTCGAAGATTGCCAAGCTTCATGAGACGGGAGGCGTGGTTAGTGATCCAAGCGGCGGCCGGATGGCGGTTCCTTTGTCTGCAAGAAGCCAGATGTTTACTCCAAAAGGAAAGTTGCGGGCGAGGTATAAAAAGCCCCGGGAACTGAAAAATGTAGAGCCGATGAGATTCAAAGGACAGACTTTTCTTGTAAGAGTAAAAAAGCGGGCCGAGAAACTATTGCCTTTGTACGTATTAAAGAGATCAGTGAGGCTGAAGCCGCGGTTGGGATTTTACAGGTTATGGGACAGTCTGGAAAATTACAGGATCGATATCCTCAATAAATCGGTGGATAAAGCCTTAAGGAAAATCTGATTATGGAAACCGTTAGAGAAAGAATAATGGCGAATATCAAAACCACGCTCGAGGGCATAACGGTTGCGGGCGGCTATAATTTCGATTTTACTGCCGACACTGTCCAGCGATGGTCGATGCACGGCAACAGGCTGGTCGATCTTCCCGCTGTCGTGATAAGCCCGGGAGATGAAGAAGAAAAAGGACAGCCCAATCCGTTCGAGGAATGTTACCTGACGGTTTATCTCGATGTATTCTTCGTAAACGACGAAGGTGATGCGATAGTTACGGACACCTATTTAAATAGATTGCAGGGTGATATCAAAAAAGCGATTTTACAGGACCATACCCGCGGCGGCGAGGCAATAGATACGGACGTTTTGGGGACGACGCCGTTCGAGACTACGGAAGGTCAGCCCTACGCGGGAATAATAATGGAGCTGGGCATACGGTATCGCCATTTAAGGTCGGACCCAACCGCAAAGAATTAAAAGGAGGGATGAATTATGTCAATGTTAATACGTAAAAGGCAGTTAGCGGCCAAGATCGAAAGCATCGAAGGCACAGCCGAATCTTTGGCGGCCGCGGATGCGGGGCTGTTGGTAAATTTCACGCCCAAGGCAAATTATGATCCGCAGATGTACCAGAGGAATCCTGTGCGTTCCTCGCTTACCAAGATGGGCAAGCTGACCGGCAAGCGGTCGGCAGGCCTTGATTTCAGTATTGAACTGAAAGGATCAGGTTCGCTGACGGAAGAACCGGAATGGGCAAAGCTGATCAAGGCATGCGGCTTTGAGATTAACGACCTGCAGAAGATTACCATAGGCGCTGTCACTTCAGGGCCGTTTCAGCACGGGGAGACAATTACGGGCGGGACATCTCTTGCAACGGGCAGGGTCGTAATTGAAACCGCTGACGGTACGACTACACTTTACTTTGTCGAGATAACCGGCACATTCGAGACCGGTGAAGTGCTTACAGGAGAAACTTCCGGGGCAACCGCGACCACAGGCTCAGTGCCGTCTGATGCCGGACATGAGATAAAGCCTGTCTCGAGTTCGGTTCCTTCGTTGACCATGGGGTTATACGAAGACGGCATAAGGAAACTTCTTAAAGGATGCCGGGGAACGGCAAAGTTCAATTTCAAGATAGGCGAACCGGCAACAGTGGATTTCGGTTTTAAGGGAGTCGAAGCGGGCGTATCTGATTTACCGTTACTCACGGGGATTAGTTACGACGATGTGGTTCCGCCGGTTCTTTTGAATGCGGTGATGTCCTGCGACGGCGTTTCGCTGAACGTCGGCGAGCTGGATATTGATATTGCCAACACACTGGCCGCGAAAGACAAGATCGACGACGAGAAAGGCATCCTGTCATTCATGGTTACCGAACGTGATACACAAGGCTCGTTTAATCCCGAGATGGTATTGGTGGCAACACATGATTTTTACGACAAGTGGTTCAGCAATACGCCCATGGTCCTTGACATGGCCTACGGCTCAGTGGACGGCAATAAAATCAGAATTTATGCCCCAAGCATTATCTATAACAAAGTGGATGACGCCGACCGTGACGGCATACAGCTTGCCCAGACGTCATTCGATGTCACGGGATCGATGGAGCCGGGAGACGATGAGATTTGCATACTTTTATTGTAATGAAAAATATTAAACAGGGGAGGTTTTTATGCTTACAGGAATCGACGTAACCGCTACCAGGAAATACGTATCCAAGCTCGATCCGGACAAGGGAAACCCTACGGTATTCCATTTGGGATATCTGGATCCGGCGTTGAGGGCCGAGCTTGACGATGAAAGCTCGAGTTTCAAATTGAGTTCTACCAATCCCAAAGACCCGGCGGACATAAAGATTAATTACAATAAGCGTCAGCTTATGGCTATCAAGTACGGGCTTAAGGGATTAGAAAACTTTCTGGATCCTCAGACCAAAACACCGGTTGAGTTTAAATGCGAAACTATCCGTTGTGCCGGGAAAATGCGGGATGTGGTTCCGGACAGGATCATAGCAATGTTTCCCAGCGAGTTGAGACAGGAACTTGCCGAGGTGATACTGGATGAGTCCAAGCTGTCGGAGGAAGAAAGAAAAAACTGATAGTGGCGGTTCATTTGGGCGAATTCGCGGTGAACTGCCGAAGCTGCTTATCCGGGAAGAAGATAATATGTGAGTTTGAAATACCGGGACAAGAGACCTGGGAGTTGAACGGCGAGCAGTATAAAGGATGCCCTTTTAGAATCGTCACGCGGCAGTCGGCGAATTTTATCAGGGCATTTAATTTTTACCGGCTGGGATATCTGCCGAACCCGGGATCCTGGCTCGAGCAGTCGGCAAAGATGCTCGATGCCTTCGAGGTCATCGAAAAGGAATTGCAGGCAATCGAATCGGAAAAGATAAAGAAAAGGAATAAGTTTAAGCGATGACGAATAAAGAGTTATCCATAATCTTGAGGCTTCGCGACGAGGCCACGAAACGCCTTGAAGGGGTGCGCGGCAGCCTGCAGAGGTTCGCCAACTCCTGGAAGAAAAACTGGCTTGCGATTACAGCGGCTATTACCGCAGGCATTATGGCGCTTCGTAAGGCATGGGAGCTGATGGAGCTTGGCGCCAAGGTGGAACAGCAGAAGCAGGCTTTTGAAAATCTTGCATCATCTCTCGGCGCAAGTGCCGAACAGATTATAAAAGATTTGCGCAGGATGTCCGGAGAAACCATGTCCACAGCGCAAATCATGGAGAAAGCCTCACAGGCAATGATCCTGGGCATTGATCCGACCAAGCTGGCCAAGATGATGGAGATATCGCGCGCGTCAGCCCGGGCCTTCGGCAAAGACGTGGGCTTTATGTTTGAGAGTATCGCTATCGGTGTGGGCAGGCAGTCGAAGATGATCCTGGACAACCTGGGAATTATCGTAAACGCCGGGGATGCATACGATAAATACGCCAAGTCAATCGGCAAATCAGCCAAAGAATTAACCGAGGCGGAAAGAAAGCAGGCTTTTCTTAATGCTACGCTTGAAGCAGGCGACAGGATCCTCAAGCAGATAGATACTTCCACGATGACGAATCTGGAAAAGATGCAGAAACTCAAAGCGGCGTGGGAAGACTTTGCGGTAAAGACAGGCCAGGCTCTATGGCATGTTCTTGGTTTTATCCAAGGCTTCATGAATCAGCTCGTATCTGGCTTCTTTACGCTTCTTGAGGTGGCGACCACGGTGTTCCAAAAGATGCTGGTGCCGCTGATAAAGTTATATGAACTGCTGGGCAAACTGCCCGGGAAAGTCGGAGAGGCATACAGGCAGGCCGGAGCAAGTGTCAAGAAATTATCTTCCGATATGGAAACCAACCGGAAAGCATTCGAGATGGCATCGATAGAGAGCGCCAAGGTTGCCATGGAGCAGTATGACCTTGTTTTTGCCAAGGTAAAAGAGACCGGAGAAAATACGGCCAAAGTTTTGAAGAATGTTACCGAGGAGGTAACTGAGAGCGCCAAAGAAGCAGCCAAACAGTTCAATGCCATGGAGGAATTTGCCAAGCAATCGGCGCGCAACATGCAGAATGCCTTTTCCGAATTTTTCTTCAAGGCGTTCACCGGCGAGCTGAGGAACATGCGGGAGATATTTGCCGATTTCGGAAGAGCTGTCCTGCAGATGATATCGAACATTCTGGCCAAGTTGCTTTTGATCAAACTCTTTACCGCCATGGCCGGAGCCAGCGGCACGATCTTCGGGGTACCGGTGGGAAGCTTATTTCATCAGGGCGGATTGGTCATAAAACATCGTGGCGGATTTATAAGGGCGCACAGCGGGCTTGCTCCGGATGAAGTGCCGATCATCGCTCAAACCGGAGAAGGGATATTATCGAGACAAGGCATGAGGGCTTTGGGCGGATCGGATAATTTAAAGAGCCTCAACAGTGGCGAAGGAATCGGGACGGGCGGTGTGACTATAAATATCAACCAGGTAATCCAGGCCTGGGACGCTCAGGACGTATGGAGAAACAGAAAGGCTTTATCGAATGCCATTGCCGACGACATTTACAATAACGGAAAGATTCGTTCTGTTATCAGGAGTTATACATGAGTGATTTTAATTATACGCCGGATTTTACGATAGATGAAACGGTTCAGTATAAGACGCTTATTTCCGAGTTCGAGAACGGTGCAGAACAGCGCAGGCGCAAATGGGCGAACCCTTTGCGGAAATGGACGTTGAGGTTTCAACACAGGACAAAGACCGAGATGGAAAATATCAGGGATTTCTTTATGGGTAAGTATGGGGCGCTTGCCTCATTCACATGGACTAATCCCAATGATTCGGTGGAATACACGGTCAGGTTTATCGAGGACAGTTTCAAGTTCTCTTTGAAGGCCTATCAGGTTTATGACTTTGAATTAGATTTTATAGAGGTGAAATAATGCCGAGGAACATAGATTCGACATTCAAGGCGGAAAAAGCCAAACAGGAAAACCATCCGATTTTTTTATACACGATAGAAGATTACGACGGCTCCAGCGACCTTCATCTTGCCGGGTACGATACGGATATCACTTACAATTCGGTTTTTTATTCGAAGTTTCCCATAGCCCATGAATTCATAGGCGAAAATAACCAGGGGCAGATTGATCAGGTCAAAGTCAGGCTGGCCAACGTATCGAGGCTCATCCAGTCATATCTTGAGCAGTATGATTTCAGGGGCAAGAAAGTTATCATCAGGATGGTCTGGGCAAACCAGTTATCCGATCCGGACGCATACATAGATGATGTTTTCTATGTCGACAACTACGTGGCAGACCAGAATAATGTCGAGTTTACCTTAACCGGCAAGTTCGACGTGTTGGGGGTGGATCTTCCGTCGAGAAGATATACCAGAAACTATTGCGCCTGGAAATTCAAATCCGCGGAGTGCGGATATTCGGGAGGAGAAACGTCGTGCAACAAGACACAGCAAAGATGCAAGGAGATAGGAAATTACGCCAGGTTCGGAGCTTTCCCTTCGGTGCCGACAGGACGGATATACATCATGTAGAGAAGCTGATCATCGATAAGTATCTGGGTATTCCTTACAAGCACCGGGGCCGGGAGATGGACGGCCTGGACTGCTGGGGGTTCTTAAAGCTTGTATATGCGGATCTTGGTTTCAGGCTGTTTGATATCGAGGACTTAGAATACGGCCGGGCATGGGGACTTCGTAACAGAGATTATTTCAAGGAGAATTACGTTAATGACTGGGACAAGGTCGAGATCCCCGATGTATTGGACGGGGTCTTGTTTTTGAACTCCCGGGGAGTGGCAAATCATGCCGGAGTTATTTTTAAAAACAGGAAGTTTATCCATTGTTGCCGGACCGGGGTGATCGTATCGAGGCTGGATGATGAGTCCTGGAAGAAAAGAATCGAAGGCTTTTATAGGTTGAGGAATAAAGCATGGTAACTATACGCAATATCGAAAATCCTTTTAAGTTAGACCAGGCAGAAATCAAAGAGTTCGATTACTCACGAAGCGAAACTGTCCGCAGTCTGCTGGATAAGTCTGGGTTTGATTATAAAGATAAACGGGTTATCGTTACCGGCAAAAAGATTAAGGAACTCGATGTCCGGGTTGAGCAGGGAGATGAGATAACCGTTATCCCTGAGGTAAAGGCGCCGGTAATAGCTGTTGTTTCCTGGATTGTTTCAGCCGTAGCGGCGTATGCGATAGCCCATCCATTTATCTTCGCTTTCTTCGTATTGTCTTTGGGATATTCGATTTACCAATACATGAACCAGCCGAAGATGGCTGATTTCAATTTGGGATCCGTCGGATTGGACGAAGGTTCGCCTACATACGGATGGGACGGCGTCCAGACCATACAGGAAGTCGGCGTACCGGTTGCGGTGGTTTACGGCGAGCATAAAATCGGCGGCAATATCATCAACCAGTTCATCCGGGATGACGGGGACAAACATTATCTGAATGTGCTCCTGGCCTTATGCGAAGGTGAAATCGAGGCGATCGGTGATATCTATATCAATGATAATTCAATCGACAATTTTGACGGAGTCGACGTAGTCAAACGCTACGGCACCAATGACCAGGCGTTGATCGAGGATTTCGAGGACCTGCATAATCTTCATTCGGTCAACGTGAATCTTTTGAAAGACGATCCCTATGTTTACGAGACGGTCGATTCGGATGTCGAAGGGTTCGAGATTCTTTTAAGGCTGAATAACGGCCTGTATCAACAGAGTTCCAGCGGCGGGATAAGCAGCTGGAGCGTAATTTATAAAGTAGAATACAAACTGCATACTTCAGGCACATGGATTGATTTGGGCGAGACCGGAATTTCCGACAATTCACGTTCTGCCGTCAGAAGGACTTTCAGGAGAACAGGGCTTACCCCCGGCAAGTACGATATCAGGGTAACGAGGACGTCCGATGACAGTTCTCTTGATCCTTTAAAGCAGGGAGATTTGACCTGGTATCAGACCGATGAATTAAAAACCGACAGCCTTAATTATCCCAACACCGCTTTGCTTGGGTTGAAGCTTTTGGCTACCGAGCAGCTCTCCGGCGGCATGCCTAATATTACGACTATCGTTAAAGGAAAAAAAGTCCTCATTCCTAACATCTTAAACGGAGCAACTCCGGTTGACTGGGAAGATTATTATTGGGATGGTTCGGATTACAGGTTGTTGTCCGACGATACGCTTTTATCATGGGACGGCTCGACCTATGTCGAGAAATATTCGGCCAATCCCGTATGGTGCCTGAGAGATTTTGTTACCAATAACCGTTACGGTTTAGGAGAGTTTATAGCCATTGGGAATTTGGACGCTGTTTCTCTTTTGGAGATGTCGAGGTATTGCGAGGAAAAGATTGGCGACGGAGACGGCGGTTTCGAGAAAAGATTCAGGATGGATGTGGTAATCGATTCCAACACCAAGGCGCTGGATGTCTTGATCCAGTTATGCGCTACTTTCAACGCCATGCCGGTGTATAGCGCAGGCGGGATATCATTCAAGATAGATAAACAGGCCAATCCTACCCAGTTATTCAGCATGGGCAATATCATCAAGGATAGTTTCGTCCAGAGCTGGAAAACGCTGAAAGAAATCCCCAATGTAATCGAGATCCAGTTTATGGATAAGGATAAGGGATACCGGCAGGAAACAATAGCATATATCGATGAGGATGCTTTGGCGGCCGGAGATCCTATGCGTAAGAGCCAGGTGAGGTTATTTACGACCCGGGCAAGTTATGCTATCCGCGCAGGAAGATACGCGTTGAAGGTGGCCAAGTATATCAACAGGTCGGTATCATTCAAAGCCGGGATCGACGCGGTTGCCTGCCAGGCCGGAGATATCATCTCGGTTTCGCATGACGTGCCGCAGTGGGGTTTCTCGGGCCGGGTTCAGGCAGGTTCGACAACCACGCTGGTAAAACTGGACCGGACGATGGATATCGAAGACGGCAAGTCCTATAAGATTCAGGTTAGGTTTTCCGATGATACCATAGAGGAACGGTCTATCACATCTCCTGCAGGCAGTTATACGGAGGTGGAGTGTACGGCGTTTTCTACTGCACCTCAAGGCTTCGATGTATATGCAATCGGTGAGACGAACAAGGTCAAAAAAGATTTCCGCATCGTGTCTATCCAGAGGGAAGGCAAGGATGAAGTCCAGATATCGGCTTTGGAATATAACGAGAATGTCTATGACGACAGCGATGTGATCATTCCCGATAATAATTATTCCTCTCTGGATTTTACCATTCCTTATGTGTCGAATGTGGTATTGACCGAGAGAGTGGTTACTCTTGCAGACGGCACCATAGAGAACGCGATAGATGTGTGCTTTGAGCTTCCCGACTTGGGCGCTTCGGAATTGATGAACAGGTTTAAAGGCGTCAATGTTTATTATTCGGATAACGACGGCGTGAACTGGTATTACGTGGGCTACACCGAAGGAAGCAGTATGTCGATAATCGGCAATATCGAAGTCGGTTCGACTTATAAAGTCTGCGTGACGAGCGTATCTTACGACGGCCAGGAAACCGCAAAGCCTGATTCGCCCTTTGCCGAGATTACCATTACCGGAAAAACCGACTTACCCAATGACGTTTCCAATTTCGCTTATACCTTTTTGAATGAGATAGTCTTTACCTGGGATAAATGCCCGAACGTTGACCTGGCAGGTTATGAAATCAGGACCGAAGACGCGAACTGGGGAGTGCAGAGCGCGAGCCTCATTTACAGGGGATCGGCAAACACGTTTACTGTCGTGACACCTTCATCGAGAAACCCAGGCACTTATTACATCAAGGCTTACAACACGTCCGGCGGTTATTCCGAAACGGCGCAGTCAGTTACGCCCACGAACGCAGCTCCTTCTACGCCGACCATTGCGGCTACGCAGTGGTTCGGGTTTGCCAAGATAGAATGGTCGGATGTCAGCGACGAGGATTTGAAATATTACGAAGTTTATAAATCTCCTACCAATGTCTGGGGAGGCGAGGAGGTTTTAGAGGTAAAGGTTCCCGGCACAGCGGCCATAGTTCAGGGTAACGCCCCGGTTGACGCCAAAGCTGACGCGGCAGATGCGACAAGCATTACGGACGCGGATATAGCCGGTTACGGCACGGATTATTTTGTCGGTGATGTGATCGTTCAGACAAGCGGGACTTATAAAGGCCAGGAGGCAATAGTCACAGCCTACAATAATTCGACAGGGCAGGTAACGGTTGCTTCCTGGCCGTCAGGCACGCCCGATATCGATGACGAGTTCGCAATAAAAGACAGGGCTTATTATAAAGTAAGGGCGGTAGATACTTACGGGCCCGGAAGTTTCTCCTCTGCGGTTACCATAAACTTCACGCCTTTGAGCGAAGCGGAAATAGGAGACGCTATAATATCGGCGAGAAAACTTATTGCCGGAGAAATTATTACTTTATCCGCTCAGATAAAAGATCTTATAGTTACCAACGCCAAGATTCTTGACTTGGATGGAAGTAAAATCACCGCCGAATCAATAACACTTTCTAAATTGGCAGGCGACGCCATCCCGGCCAAGACATACTATCAGGATGATGAGCCTACTTCCGGAATGAACGACGGAGATTATTGGATTGATACCGATGATAACAATAAACTTTATATCTATCAGGTTGATACATGGGAAGTGGTATCCGAAAGCGGCGGCGGAGGCGGCATAACTGTCTTCCGGCAGGATGCCATTCCTACGGCTTTGACTACGGGTGATTTATGGATTGATACCGACGACGGAGACAAGATGTACCGCGCCACTAACCCGGGGGACGATGAAATAATAGCCGGTGAATGGGAATTGATTGATGTTGCTACTGCCACAGGCTGGGCGCACGGATCCGATATAACCAAGATCGACGGCGGAAAGATTTATACCGATTCGATTACGGCCGACAAGATAAGCGTAAATCAACTGGACGCGCTGGCAGTCAATACCGGAAGCCTGACCGTAGACGAATATATACAAAGCTCCGATTATGTAGAAGGCGTATCGGGTTTTAAATTGACCAATAATGATGGCTTGAAAATCTGGACCGGAGAGGTGAACGTCCAGGCTTTAACCGGAATTATCACTCAGATAAAAGAAGCTACCATAAGTAATCAATCCATAGCTTCCACTACTTTTGCCGATTTATTGACGTTGAATTTGACCACCGAAGCTTCCAACTTATTGATAATTTTCTCTGCCGGAGATACCTATGGTTCTACAGACGGCTGTTTGGTCGAATTCAGGATACAGGTCGACGGCGTGACCAAGACAGGAGCTATTTACGGCATAGATGATATACAGGCTACGGGAGTCGGCGGAGGAGCCAATCCGGAAACCGATAACGCCGGAGATCATCAGCATAATATCAATGCGGGTTGCGAGTATAGTCCTGACTGCGACAGCGAAGGTGATCATTCACACGGCTTTAGCTTGGACGATCATAGCCACGAAATAGAGACCTTCAACTGGAGGGTTCCTCCGGCATTACAGAAGTTCGTGGCGGTAAGCGCTACTTCCCATACCGTGAAAGTCCAATGGAGAAGGACGGGTTATGGGACAGCCTACATCGGCAGTACCTACGGAGCGCAGTTGACGGTAGTCGAATTCAGGAAAAGCGGGACATGATAAAACGGAGGATTGAATGCTTGAAGAACTAAAACAACAACTGAAACGATTGGAAGGCACGGCCGTGCAGCTGAAGGAATCGCAGGAAAAAGCAAAGATAGCCTATTGGCAGACCATAGGCCGCATAGCGCAGCTTGAAGATATCATTAAAACCTTGAAAGAAGAAGCGGCAAAAAATAAAGATGGAAATTAAAATTATGCAGGAAAAAACCATACCCGAACGCCTGGCGGTCATCGAAACGGAAGTTACGAATATCAAAGATACCCTGGATGACATCAAGAACAATCATCTTAATTCTATCTACAAGAAATTCGACGATATCTGGAAGAAGTTCAATTGTTTCGAGAAGAAGCTGACTAACAGGTTACCTTTATGGGCGACATTGATGATAACGCTTTTGAGTTCCCTGGTCGTAGGGCTCATTGTATATGGAGTAATGAGAAAGTGAAGGAGGCGAGATAAGGTGAAGAAAATAATCATGATTTCGGCGGCAGTTTTGGTTCTGTCCGGATGCGCAGGAATTCCTTTCCCGAAGATTACCACTCCCAAGAAACCCGAGACGGTTTACAACTGGCGTGAAGAAGTGACCACTAAGCCCAGGGCGATAATAGCTGACAATAAGGCTTATGTGGTCGAGGAAACAAAAAAGACCCTGCAGGTGGGGTTGGAGAACACTCCCCGCAGATTGACGCTGGGCGAGAAAATCGGCAACTGGTTTTCAGGTTTGAGCCTGCTGGCTATCATTGCCTTAATTGTGGGCTTGGTTTTGTGCCCGGGCGCGACTTTGGCCTGGCTGGTCAAACTTCTTTTCAAGTGGAAAAGGGCAATGAGAGAGACGGTGGCGGCCATCAAGGAAGCCAAAGCAACTGAGAATACCGAATTGCATAATGCCCTGAAAGATAAGCAAAGCGTCGAGACCAAGAAGATTGTCGGGCAGATAAAGGCGGATCTTTAAGAGTTAAAAATAACTTGCCATACGGGAGATTATACGGCCTAATCCTTCCCTATGGTAATTAAGGATTTCAGCAAAGTAAAGATTAACCAATCGGAAGATGTAGCGGCCCTTATAACGATTCTCCTCAAGGTCGAGGATACGATTGACAGGGACAAAGAACATCTGTGGGTAATCGGGCTCAACGTAAAAGGCAGGATAAAATTCGTTGATTTAGTGCATCTGGGCAGTTTAGACGGTAATCTTGCTTCGCCGCGTGAGGTCTTTCGCCGGGCAGTCATGAACGGCGTCAAGGCAGTCATCATTGCTCATAATCATCCTAGCGGAGATCCCAGGCCGTCGCCGAAGGATCGCAGTATAACGAAGAAGTTGGCCAAGGCCGGTCAGGTATTGGAGATAGCTCTTTTAGATCATGTAGTTGTCGGCGAACAAGGCAGGTATTACAGCTTTGGGGATGCCGGAAAAATTCCCGAGGCAGTATGAATAAGTACCAGTGGCCAGCTTCGCGATTGGGAGAGAAAGAAATGGCTTTGTTGTTTCGACAGAGGCAGAAGACCAAAGAGAGTATTTGTGAGTTACTGCGCAAGGCAGTGCATATTGCCTATGGTGAGGTTAATAATAACGGGAGAAAAAAGGAGGTTCGGGATGGCGAATAAAGAAAAACAGAAAAAGAAGAAGCAAAAGAAATCGGCGGCAACGCGCGCTCAGGTTGCCGAGGTTCAGCCGGAGACCAGAGAAACCCGGCAGGTCCTTATGCTCAAGGCAAAGGAGCGGGGCATAAAGAATTTCCGGGTACTTAACAAGGATGAGCTTATGCATGTTCTTGCGGAAGGAATTACTCAGCAGGAAATTGATGCGCTGGTGGCCGGAGCGGTTAAAAGATGGAAGTCTGGCTGGGGCTCGGGAAAGCCCAGAAACAAAGCAAAATAATAAGATACCGATCATCCTTTGAACCTCCGCTGGAATTATGCTGGCGGAGGTTTTTTGTTTCCATTGGCAGGCCTTTGTGCTATAATCCATAAATATGGGTATACGGAGAATAATGCTAAAGCACCAATCAAGGAGTGGAACATGCCTGCCAGTAAACGCATAAAGAAAACGACTATCGAAATTACGCAAGACCAATATTTTTTCCTGAAAGAAAAAGCCCTCGCACTCCAGAAACAAAACAAGAATTCATCCATTGTTTCTATAATTAGGGATCTCATAGAGGATGATAGGAAGAGATGGGTAAAAATAAAATGAGGAGCTTAAATGATTACTAATTTATTGAAAGCTATTAACAATTTAACCCAGAATCCAATTCACGCAATACGTCAGCATTATACAGGCATTAATAGGGCTAACAGCATGGGCGAAGCTCTAGAATATTATGTGCGGGATTTATTTTGTGGTTCTGTGAATGTAACCACCGAGCAAGAAAGAAATTCAATTTACTCTGCCAACTTTTCTTATCTGGGAAACCAAAACAATCCTCCCGATATTATTATTCGTGGCGGTGATGCCATAGAAGTAAAGAAGATTGAAAGCATACGTTCAGGCATAGCGCTCAATAGTTCATATCCGAAAAGCAAATTATATGCGGATAGCCCAATGATAACCCAAGCATGCCGTGAATGCGAAAGTTGGGCGGCAAAAGATATTGTTTATGTTATTGGTGTAGTTAACAGAGATCAGCTAAATGTGTTATGGCTTGTTTACGGTGATTGCTATGCCGCTGATAAAGAAATATACGAAAGGATAAAAAACACGATATCATCGGGATTGGAGACTTTAGAAGGCATTGAGCTATCACAAACGAATGAATTAGGACGCATTAATAGAGTTGACCCTCTGGGCATAACTTGCCTTCGGATTCGAGGCATGTGGCATATCGATAACCCCATTCGAGTTTATGATTACGTGTCGGAAATACCCGCCTTGTCTAACGGTCTTTCCGTCAATGTCGTTATGAAAAAAGAAAAATATTATGCATTCCCTGATGAGGACAAGAATAGACTTGAAAACTTATCGGATCCAAGGCTAGATATCAAAGACATAATGTTGAAGTCACCCAACAATCCGGCAAATTTGGAAGAAGCAAAACTAATAACCTTTAGGAGTTAGGATGAAAATACTATCACTTTTTTCTGGTGCGGGAGGATTAGATCTTGGTTTTGAAAAGGCGGGCTTCCATATAGCGTGGGCAAATGAGTACGATAAGTCTATATGGGAAACGTTTGAATTTAATTTCCCAAAAACAATTTTAGATCACCGAAGCATTATCGATATCCCATCTAACGAAATTCCTGACGGGGCTGTAGGGGTTGTTGGCGGTCCTCCATGCCAAAGCTGGAGCGAGGCTGGAGCGGGTCGAGGCATAAATGATTCAAGGGGCAAGCTGTTTTATGAATATATAAGGATCTTGAAAGACAAGAAACCAAAATTCTTTCTTGCTGAGAATGTGTCTGGGATGTTGCATATCAAACATGGCGAAGCGGTGCAGAATATATTACATGAATTTGAAAATGCCGGATACAGTGTGAAGTATGAACTTTTAAATGCAAGCAATTATAATGTCCCCCAAGATAGAAAAAGAGTTATTTTTGTTGGTTTTCGCAAAGAAATAGGTGTTTGTTTTGAGTTCCCAAAAGGAAATGTTCAGCCGATTCTTAAGGATGCAATATGGGATATCAAAGATACTGCAATTCCTGCCCTTTCGTACAATAAAGCTAATCCTGAGAATAAATTAGCACTACCTAACCATGAATATATGAATGGCGGTTTTTCTACTATTTATATGTCGAGAAATAGAGTCCGTTCTTGGAATGAGCCATCGTTCACGATCCAAGCCGGAGGTAGGCATGCGCCTATTCATCCGCAAGCGCCCAAGATGGTCTTCGTTGAAAAAAATAAGCGTGTATTCGTTAAGGGAAAAGAAAAATTGTACAGGAGGCTGTCAGTTAGGGAATGTGCTAGAGTGCAGACATTCCCAGATGATTATGTTTTTAAATATACCACCGTTGCCGATGGGTACAAAATGGTAGGCAATGCTGTACCTGTTGAATTTGCAAGGCATTTGGCAATAGCAATAAAAAAAGTTTTATTGCTATCTGGGGAAGGAACATCCAAAAAGACTGATAAGGAACATGGCAGACAAATTCTTGCCAAATGTTAGAAGCCGTATTATGTCCAAGATCCGGGGCAAAAATACGAAAATCGAGGTTGTTGTTTTCCGTGAACTGCGGAAAAGAGGAATTTATTTTCAGAAACACTATAAGAGTATTGAAGGAAATCCTGATATAGCGTTGCCGAGAAAAAAGAAAGCTGTTTTCGTAGACGGTGATTTTTGGCATGGGTATCAGCTTAAAAAACTTAAGGCAAGGCTTCCAAAGGGATACTGGATATCTAAAATTGAGAGAAATGTAAAGAGGGATAAAAAAAATAGATCACTTCTAAGAAAAAAAGGCTGGCAAGTTATAAGGGTATGGGAACATGAAATTGAAAAAGACCTTGACGCTTCAGTTAATAGAATAAAGAGCTTTTTACTAAATGAGGTGTAGATGGCAAAACACAGACCATTCAAACAGGATAAGGGATGGGACGGCGAGCCGTTATGGATACCTAATATTAAACTTTCGGAAGGAAAGAATTTTTATAAGGTCGACAGGTAGATGGATAACTTGACGCCTGAACAGCGCAGGAAAAATATGCAGAATATCCGGTCGGAAGGAACCCGTCCGGAGCTGTTGATTGCTAAAGAGCTGAGAAGGCAGAAGATATATTTTGCAAAGAATGTAAAAACGATCACCGGCAAGCCGGATTTCGTTTTCCGACGAAAGAAAGTAGCCGTATTTGTCGATTCGGATTTTTGGCACGGTCACCGGACTCGGTGCATCATGCCGAAATCGAACTGTGAATTCTGGGAAAACAAGATTGCACGAAATAAGCAACGTGATAAAGATGTCAATCGTGAACTTAAGAAGCAGGGGTGGACAGTGTTACGCTTATGGGAAAAAGACATAAAGAAGAATATGACGAAAATCATGGAGAAAGTTCTTAATACATTGGATAAAGAATTCTGAAATGAATAAAATAAATTATACCTTTATTGATCTATTTGCCGGAGCAGGTGGGCTCGCGGAAGGATTTCTTAAAAAGAAATGCGATCCATTAGCCTTTGTCGAAATGGAAAAAGACGCATGCCTTACTTTAAAAACTAGGCTGGCATATTATTATTTACAAAAAAACAATAAATCAAATATTTACGACGATTATTTGATAGGCAAGATATCAAGAGATGAATTATATAAAGCGGTTCCTCAAGAAATCATCGATTCAGTCATTAACTGTGAAGTAAACGAAAGCAACATAAATGGGATATTTACCCGTATACATTCCATATTGAAAAAATCTTGCTGTAAAAAAATAGACATTATTGTAGGTGGGCCTCCTTGCCAGGCCTATTCACTTGCCGGTAGGTCGGCTGACAAGGATAGAAAGAAATATGATTCACGCAATCTGCTGTACAAAATATATGCGAAATTTTTAAAAGAATTTCAACCTAGTTTGTTTGTATTCGAAAATGTTCCGGGCTTATTGTCTGCGAATGAAGGCCGGTATTATAAAAACTTAAAAAAATATTTCCGTCGGATAGGATATCTTGTAGATGAAGACATCTTAGATGCTTCCGATTTTGGGGTTTTACAAAAACGTAAGAGAGTATTGCTTGTTGGTTGGCAAAAAGGATTAAAAATTGGGTACCCAAGCTTTGACAAAGAAACTGAAAAAATTGGTACTGGAGAATTGTTTTTTGACCTACCCTTCTTAAAAGCCGGTGAATCGAGGCGCGTTTGTAAGTACACAAAAGATGCGAGTGAGTATCTTATTTCTTCAGGAATACGAAACGGCAGAAGCTTTGTAACTCAACACATTTCAAGACCGCATAATACAAAAGATCAATGGATTTACGGTCTTGCAATTGATCTTTTGGAGAAAAATGGTCACAGACTTAGGAATTCCGAAATTCCAGAAGAAAAAAGAACTCAGAAGAATATAACATCCTTCCTGGATAGATTTAAGGTGGTTGCGAAAGATCAGTTGTCTCATACAATTCTGGCGCATATTGCAAAGGACGGACATTACTATATTCATCCTGACAAAAAACAATTACGTTCGTTATCTGTCAGGGAGGCAGCTAGAATTCAATCATTTCCGGATGATTACTTTTTTGAAGGATCTCGAACCTCGGTCTTTCGACAAATTGGTAATGCTGTTCCTGTTATGATGGCTGAGAAAATTGCGGAGAAAATTAAGGAGATATTATCAAATGGATACTAAATTAAGTTTCGAACCCAAGGCAAGACTTTTGCTTCAGTTGGGGGATCAGCTGATTAGAAGTGAAAGCATCGCATTGCTTGAGATTATTAAGAATTCATATGACGCTAATGCGTCAGTTGTGCGGGTTTCTATGAAGAATATTGATAATCCTGCAAGCGGAGAAATTGTTATCGAAGATGATGGGATTGGAATGGATGCAGACATCATTAAAAATATTTGGATGCAGCCGGGAACTGATTACAAATGGAAAATTATTCAAGGCATAAAGAAGGTCGATAAAAAGAATCGGATTCCAATAGGGGAAAAGGGAATTGGACGATTTGGTGTTCATAAACTTGGATTCCAGATAGAGCTTGTGAGCAGAAAAGAAAATAAAAAAGAAATTATGCTTAAAATGAATTGGAAAGATTTCGATACTGATGATTTGTTGGTAAAAATTCCAGTCGTTTTAAGGGAGAGAGGAACGCCGGAATATTTTACTGGGAAAAAGACTGGAACGAGAGTGATTATTAGAGATTTGAAAAACGCATGGACTCGGGAAGCTGTGCGCGAGTTATATAGGTCTGTTAATTCTTTGAGTTCCCCTTTTGAAACACTGGATTCATTCCGAGTCTATTTTAACCTTGATAAGCAAGAGTGGCTTGCGGGATTAGTGACATTTGATGATATTAAAAACCACGCCTTGTACTATGGCGAATGCATTATCGAGAATAATTCTATTAAACGTTTGAAGTATGAGTTTCGGCCATGGGACACGATGTCAAAGTTGCAAGGACGAAAACATGAGTTAAGAGATGTTCGAATGGTCGAGCAGGTTTTAAATAGTGACACAGGGAAAATGGAGTGGGTTGATATAGATTTGTCGAAGCACAAGCTTGGAGTGATTAAATTTAAAATTTTAATATTCGATCGAGCAAGCAAGATTTTATCGCTTGGATTAACAGATAAGAAGGGTTTTAAAGAGTATCTGGATATAAACGGAGGCGTGAGAGTATTTCGTAGTGGCATTCGCGTATATGATTACGGCGAGCGTTCTAATGACTGGCTCGGGCTGGATATTCGCAGAGTTAATCAGCCTGGGAAGACCCTTAGTAATAACATAATAATCGGCGCAGTATACCTCGATCGGGTAGCCAGTGCTGATCTCGAGGAAAAGACAAACCGGGAGGGTTTTGTTGAAAACGCGGCGTATTTCAAATTCTTATCTGCTGTTAATTTTGCCTTAGAAAAAATATTAACCGAAAGGAATACGGATAAAGAAAAAGTGCGTAAACTTTTTAGCCCTACCGCACCGGACGAACCGGTAATGGGCAATCTTAAAATATTACAGGATAAGATTATAAAAGAGATTCCCAAAGGGAAATTCCGAAATGAACTGGTAAAAACAATTAAGGACATAGAAGCTGACTACAAAATGATAAACCAGATCTATACCAGGAGTGCCAGCGCTGGGTTGAGCCTTGGAATCGTGATACATGAAGTCAGTAAAATCATAGATGAATTGCTGGCGGCAGTTGACGAGATCCCTTCGCATAAGCATATTGTTTCGCTGGTAAAAATATTACATAAGACAGTTAGTGACTATGCTGGCGTAATAAAGCAAAGCACAAAATCGAAAGAGGATTTAATCGAGATTATAGACCAGGCGTTATCAAATATTCAGTTTCGAATAAAAGCGCATAAAATTGAAATAATCAAAAGCTATAAGAAGCGGTCAAAAATAAATGCGGTGGTTAAGTGTGCTCCTAATTTGATAATTAGTACGATTATAAATTTGATCGATAATTCGATATGGTGGCAAAATTATGCAAACATAAAAAGCAAAAAAATTATTATAGATATTACCGAAGAGCACAAGGGATATACTTCGATTTTAATTGCTGATAACGGTCCCGGATTTAGTATATCTCCGGAAGAAGCCGTAAAACCGTTTATTTCCGATAAGCCGGGTGGTATGGGGCTTGGATTGCATCTTGCTTATGAAGTTATGAATGGTCAGCGGGGAGAGCTAATTTTTCCTGAAGTTGGTGATTATGATCTTCCAAGCGAATTTAAACACGGAGCAAGATTATTACTTGCATTTAAAAGATAGATTATGAAAAAGTATCAATTGCCATTAGACGGTTCGGTAGTAATCCTCGAAGATAAAGTTGGAGAAGCTTTGCCCCTTATAAAGCTTCTTTCGAAAAAGGGAATTGCTACAACGTACTATACAGGAGCAGACATTGAATTACCTGAAAAGCCGGTACAAAAAATAAGATTAGCTTTTATCGATATACAATTATTTGGTCCGAGTGACGCACATTCCTACGCACAAAATATTCTTAGGATTTTAGATAGAATTATACCTGTAAATAACGGTCCCTATATTTTAATTGTCTGGAGTAAAACGGACGATATCAATGCAGAGACGCTCGAAAGAGAGATAATGGCATGGACTAAACCGCCTGCAATTGTTTTGGGATTAAGCAAGTCATCTTATTTTAAGAGATTTGTTGATTTGTCTAGGCGGGATAATTTAATTGAAAAATTGGACAATTCTTTGAAAACCCGATTTTCCAAAGAAGATTTAGATGTTGTCAAGAACGCGATTAATGGATTTTACCAAACAGACATAGCTTTGGCGCCTAAAAAAGATGCGCTGAAGAAAATTTCAAATGAATTATTGTCTATGCTTCAAGGATTAGATGTGTTGCAGCTGTTTGCAGCTTGGGAGAGCTTTATTAATAAAACCTCTGGCGAGATAGTCGAATCTTTCTCTTCGCTTCATCCTTCTGACGCATACTGGCAAAGTAATTTGAAGTCTACTATTTATCGAATGGCGCACACGCAACTCGGCAAAAGACTTGGATCAGCCGCAGATGAAGAATTGATAAGAAATGCTTTAAAAACACTGAATCATATATTTCTGGGTGCAATAGAAAATACAACCTACAAAAATAACGATTTCTTTAGAACAATTACAATAGGAAAGAATATTTCATCGTTTTCGAGAAAAGTAAATGGAAAGAAATACGACATCAAATGGTCGGTAAAGTCAGGAGATTACCAATTGTATGTTGATGGAAAAGTATTGCCTACCGGAGCTGGACCTAAAAAAAAGAACAAAATTTATGATTTAAGTAAGCGAGGGACAAATAATTCCGAGAAAGACACTATAAGACAGATTATTGATGATTATTTGTCTATTGAGCCTGAGATAAACGCTAAACTATTTATAGATTTTAATATTTCTGCTAAGGAATGCTCTGGTGCTGTCTATAAAAAGTCTGTACACGGATTCAAGAGAAAGATAAGTCTGCTAGGAAACTATTTCAACGTAGACTCAAAAATATTCAGAAAGAATGGTAATCAAGCGCCTTTTAAAAAGGATGAATTGAAAAACTTTGTATTTATTGAGATGAATGTTATACCTTCTTGTGATAATGCACAGGCAAAATGGCTAAAATCTAAAATGCGATTATTGCCAGGGATAATGTTTCCTAAAGAATATTTTAATGATTTAAAGGAAGGGGATTCATTTTATAAAACAATGCCACTGCTCAAAATTGATAATCAATGTTATCAATGCGTATTTGATTTTCGTCTTCTCAAATCGGAAGATATCCCCAGGAGTATTAGCAAAAGAAGGAAAACGTGGTTTAAAATTCGAAATGAAGTTTTAGCAGATATCCTGTCGAGGCTATCAAGTCATGCAAGCAGAGTAGGAGTGGCACTTGTTGAATAACTTGCCCAACAAAAATTGGAGTCGTGACGAACTAATTGTAGCATTTAACCTGTATTGTAAGACACCTTTTACAAAAATTAATGCAAGCAACAGAGCCGTTAAGGCATTGGCCCCGACACTTGGTCGTTCTGCTTCGGCAGTCGCTCTTAAACTTGCTAATTTTGCCAGATTAGATCCTGCTCTGCAGGAAAGAAATATTGCTGGAATGCGCCATGGTAGCAAGAGTGAGGTTTCTATCTGGAATGAATTCCAAGGTAATTGGGAAGATCTCGCATATCAAAGCGAACAGATATTAGCGAAATTAAAGAACGATACTGTTGAGGAAGTTGCACAGGTCAGTGTAGAAGATTTACCGGTTGAGGGTAGGGAGCGGGAGATTATTGTTAAGGCCAGGGTTAACCAGTCTTTTTTTCGTAAAACAGTTTTGGCTTCTTATAATAACCGGTGTTGCATTACTGGTATCACAGCCTCGGAACTTCTTGTCGCGAGTCATATTGTGCCGTGGTCTGTTGATGTAAAGAACAGGATGAATCCATGTAACGGTTTATGCCTTAACGCATTACACGATAAGGCATTTGATCAGGGGTTGATTACTATTACAGTTGATTATTCGATACGGATATCAGAAATTTTTAAGAAGCACCACGCTGAAACAGCGGTATTTTTTACTATGTTTGAAGGAAAGAAAATAACGCTTCCGCAAAGGTTCCTTCCGGCGCGGGAGTTTATCGAATTTCACAATAAGTCTGTTTTTATTGACCGATAAAAAAATTATGGATCAGCTTCGAAATTTGGGTGATAGTAGACAAACTGGGTTTTGTTGTTATTGCGGGAAAAACACGGAAACCCGTGATCACGTTCCTTCAAAAGTTTTTTTGGATGAGCCCTATCCCGAAAATTTGCCCGTTGTATTTGCCTGTCAGTCATGCAATGAAGGTTTTTCGCTTGATGAAGAATATCTTGCGTGTCTTATCGAGTGTGTGGTTTGTGGGACGGTGGATTATATGGGTGTGGAACGCAAGAAAATTGCTTCGATTTTTCAAAGGAAGCCCGCACTGGTTTCAAGATTTGCCCAAGCGCGGAAGGAAGTCGGCGATGGTTTGGCTTTTTCTGCGGAATTACCGCGTATAAAAAATGTATTATTGAAATTGGCACGTGGGCATGCTGTCTATGAATTGAATGAGCCGCAACTTGATGAGCCATCATGTTTGACATGTATCCCGCTGTTCGGTATGGATCCAGGGCAGAGGGTTAAATTTGAAGCATTGCCGAGATCTTTAAAATCTCCAGAAGTAGGCAGCCGCAGTTCTCAGCGTTTGGTTGTAAATGAACCTGGGTTAGTTTTATGGATGACGGTTCAGCAGGGAAGATATCGGTATCTTGCATTTGTAGATAGCGGAATAATAATTCGAATCGTCATTAGGGAATATCTTGCCTGTGAGATAGGCTGGGATTAGATTCGGTTGTCCACGTTAAGAGATAGAACATCGGCGAAAGTTTTTTGATACATAAAAGGCGTTCAGACTATACTGTTCTGAGTCACAGCGGGGAGTCGATGAGCAGGGGGGAGATCAGAATTTTGGCACCAGGCTTTTAGGCATTTTTGCCAAAATAATATTACACGAGAACATTTGTTTCCGGGGTTAGATGGATTTGCTCGCTCTCTTCTTAATTCAATCCCGATTGATGAATATTGATTAGCAGAGTGTAATAGTAACTATTTTTTGTAGAGGCTGAATGAAGAAAAAAATCATAAGCAGGTATTTATCACAGGAAACTTTCTCAGTCGTAAAAAGAGATTTCAGTTTTCTGGTAGATCGGATTAAGCAGTCAGGCTTCGAATACGGGCTAGAGATTCGCGACAATTACATGAATCTCTATTATAAAGGCAACAGTCTTGGCAAGGTGTCTTACCGTAGATCAAAGAAGTTGTATGAGATTAAAATACACCATAAATTTGTAGAAGGTCTGGGGGCGGCGATTAAACGATTTAAATATTCCCGGGAAAAGGACTATTTTGTTTTTTACCTCGAGAGTAAACAGCTTCATCCTTTCTTTAGTAAGAGAAATTTGCTGTCCATGGGGCAAAAAGTAAAAAAAGTTCAGTTTCAGGAAGAGATTGTCTTTGAGCAAATGCTGGTCACAGATAATGCAAATAGGAACGATTTGATAATCATTGACCGGCAGGTTGTTGATAGGAACAGTTCTACCAAGATGGATCTTCTCGCTCTTAAACGCAATAGTTCAGGCAAGTATCAGTTTTGCGTGATTGAAGTCAAGCTTGGGAATAATACGGAATTAAAGGGCAAGGTTTTTTCTCAACTCAACGGATACATGGAACGTATCGCGAAAAACTTTCAGGAATACAAAGAATGTTATGAAAAGAATGCTCTTCAGAAGCAGGAGCTTGGTTTGTTGCCGGAGAGCCTTAAAATAAGTATTGATAAAGATGTATTAGGGGTCGTGGTTGTTGGCGGATATTCGGGATTGGCTAAGCAAAACATAAGAGAGTTAAAAACACACCACCCTGCCATAAAAGTCCTGCATATAAAAAATGAGATTGATCTCAGTGAGGCCAGATGATGAGATTAACAATTCACCGTGGAACAAAAGAAATAGGCGGCACCTGTATTGAGTTTCAATCGAATGATTCCCGGATAATCGCAGATTTGGGAATCCCGCTGGTATTCGGCGGTAAAGACCAACCCTTTGATTCAAAAATACTCGAGAAGAAATCAGCCAGGCAGCTGTTGGTTGCAGGTATATTACCTGCTGTCGATGGATTGTACGCAGGTAGCGATCCGGGTGTTGATGCTGTTTTGATATCGCACTCTCATCTAGATCACTATGGACTGCTTCGCTACATTCACCCAGATGTCCCAATATTCTTGAGTGAAGGCGCAAAAAATATGATTGAAATTTCGGATATGTTCACACCGCATCGAACGGGTAAACTAAACGCCCGCATTATACGTGATAACAATAAGGTTAAGGCGTCTGGATTTAAAATTACACCGTTTCTCGTTGATCATTCAGCTTTTGACGCAATGGCATATCTTATCGAAGATGATAAAACAAGAGTGTTTTATTCGGGTGATTTCAGAGGGCATGGCCGTAAAAGCGCACTTTTCAAGAAGATGGTTTCTTCTCCGCCAAAGGATATCGATTGCCTTATCATGGAAGGCTCTATGCTTGGGCGGGCCGATCAGGTTTACAAAAACGAGATAGATGTTGAGCAAGGGATTAAGGATATTTTGGAAAAGAAGGAAAACATTGCTTTTCTTTTCGTTTCTTCACAGAATATCGACAGGTTAGTTTCGGCATATAAGGCGTGCCGAAAAACAGGCTCAACTTTCGTGATCGATTTGTATACGGCGTTTATTTTGCATAAGCTCGGGGAGAAAACAAAAAGCTTGCCTCAGTATAACTGGCCGAATGTCCGAGTAAAGTTTTTTAAATTTCATGCTGATAAGATAGCGGAGGCAGGGCATGAAAAACTGTTATATTTATTCAATCAAAAAAAGATCGAAATGGAAGAAATTAACCGTTCCAAGGAAAAGGTTCTGATGATTCTGAGAGACAATTCTCTGTTTCCCAGAGTTGTCAGGTATATTCAGCCGATCAATGGCTCGGTGATCATATATTCTATGTGGGAAGGATATCTTACGGATAAATTCCAGGAATATTGCCGGGACAAAGGTATAGTGATTAAGCAGATTCATACCAGCGGGCATGCAACTTTGCGTGATCTTAAGGCTTTTGCGAGTGCGTTGAATCCGAAAACGTTGCTTCCAATTCATACATTTGAGCCCGGGCAGTATCCGGCCTTATTCAGAAACGTCAGAATCATGAAGGATGGAGAGGTTCTTGATTTAGGATAGGATTAGGCGGCAGACGTTTGATTTCGCTACGTTGTTCTTGCTCGGTTTTTAGGCGGGAGAATTAGATATGAAAGATTATTTTAAAAGTTTCCTCTACAAATTAAGAACCGTTAATCCAGTGCGGCTGGTACTCATGGGATATATGTCCTATATTGTTGTAGGCTTTATCCTTCTGTGCCTGCCGTTCATGCATAAAAACTATGTCCCCGTTCTTGATAATCTTTTTACCG
>Ga0265297_10001347_pt1 | contig 58615 bp, 46 predicted proteins | sample Munlanlwell13791_FD_192502 | JGI IMG/M metagenome (GOLD analysis project Ga0265297, IMG submission 192502) | Leachate microbial communities from a municipal landfill in Southern Ontario, Canada - Leachate well 137-91 | ecosystem: Engineered > Solid waste > Landfill > Unclassified | place... | reverse complement strand
GCGAAGTGCTATCGCCACTCACGCTTGCGCGCGAAGTGCTATCGCCACTCACGCTTGCGCGCGAAGTGCTATCGCCACTCACGCTTGCGCGCGAAGTGCTATCGCCACTCACGCTTGCGCGCGAAGTGCTATCGCCACTCACGCTTGCGCGCGAAGTATTACCATCGCCCGCAATCTTGATCGCGAACCCGCGATCACCAAAGAACGATGAAATATCGCGCGATAATAGCGGCCTCTGCGCGAACGTTTCTCGCGCCTCGGCGAGAACGCGCTCGAGCGTCGATGTGTTCTGTTGCGGCGCAATCGCGGGCCGCGCTCCGCCATCCGCGCCGCGCAAACTTCTCCGCGAGCGCAATATACCTCCCTCGTGCGGGCGTTCTTGTGATGCGGACATACTGAATCGAAATATATAGAAATCGCTTCCTCTAAGATAAATGACTGACGTCAGTTTTGACTACGCGCCGCGGCTCGCAGAGAGAATAGGTGGCGTGCTGCGCGGTGGGGATGAATTCGCGCGCGATGAATATCCGGATCTCGCGCCGTTTCAAATTTCGCCCGCGCGCGCGAATGGAAATACGCGCCGGCGCGGTAACGCGTTACCGCGCACTAAATCATCTGGTATCGTGCCTGCGCGCGATGTCGGTGCGCAGGCGCGCGACAGACCCACGAGCGCGGACGAAAGCATAATCGAGGTATACGACACCGCGCGCCAATTCACGGATATCTATTCGGCACCGGACGCGGATAAAGAGCGCCTATTCATGCTCGATGTTGACGGCGATCGCGCGCTCGCGCGCCATTTCGTTGTGCTCGCGAATCACGCCGCGATCACGCGCGCGACGTTTCGGCGACACCCGAATCCCGAGATAATGGCGCGCCAACTCATTCTTATCGCGCAGGATTCGCGGTTGTTCCCAGCGCCGATAATCGTCCCGCGCTGCCGCCCGATCACGACTGAAACGTTCGCCGAGCGCGCGCGCAAGAGCAATCTGATGCAAATAATACGAGGAAAAACGGTCCGCGCGCATCGCATCACCAAGCGCATAACCGCGATTCCGACAATAACCATCGCGACCGCGGTGCCGTTATCCTCAACAAGCCAAGGAGCGCCCGCGACAACGCAGCCGCGCGCGCGCGAAACAACCGGAATACAGTTCCCGCAGCGCATAATCGCAACAATGGCGGGCACGCAACGCGATGCGATCGCGACCGTCATTCCGCCCAATATCTCAGTCGAAATAATGGAACTCGCCTTCGCGCCGAGCCAGACCAGCGCGTTCGCGGTCGGCGTGATTCCGGGCGCGCTCGCGATTACGACCATCGGCGCACAACCAGAGCGGCCCGCGTTTGCATTCGATCCGCGCGAACCATATCTTCCGCGCATCATTTCGATGGCCAGCGATAGCGTCGCTCCCGCTCCCGCTATTACTCCCGCTATCGCTCCCACTCCTCCGCCCGCGACGTACGCGAAGATATTTCTCCACCTGCGGCTCCTATTCCAGCAATATTATTTCGCGCGCCCCGACGCGACAACGGCCCCGCACGCCGACGACCGCGATTTCGCGGATAACGCACAGGGCGAGGAAATAGATGTTGTTCCCACCGATCCGCGCGCGCAATCGCTCTTCGAAATCGCGCGCCTTCTCGGATTCGCGCTTCCATACGCGCGCGATCGCGCGTCCATCATTGCGGATTTTATGCGCGCGGGTGCATCCGACACATACTTTCGCATCGCGCATCTCGACGACCCAGCCCCTGCCGCGGCAGACGCAGCAGAGACGATTCGCGCCGCCGCAGCATCGCGCGCGGCAACGGTACGTGCGATCGCGGATCATCGCGCGAACATGAACCGCCTCGAAATTCTCGCGTCTCTCATCGAAGATAACTTCCCGCGTAAAATAGCGCGCAGTATAGCGCGCGATCCATTCGGCGGCATGGGTCCCGAAATCGGGAATCTTGTGGCGCGCGGCATTCGCCTGCGCGTCGCGAGTGAGCACGAATTGTTCGCGCGGCTATCGCCCGATGAGCGCGCGTTCATTCTCGCGTCTTACGCCGCCTTCCGCCGTACCGCGCCAGCGCGTGCGCACTGCGAGCATATGCGCGCGGTTGCGACTCTCGCGCGCTCCACTACCGCGCGCGCCATCGCGGACGCGCTCGCGGTTCTTTCGAAAATTCTCGCTAACGCGGTGTCCGAGAACCCCAGCGCGATGATAAAATGCGCGTTGTGCTCGCAGGATGCGATTTGCCCACACACGCTCGACATCGCGAATGTCATCGCGCAACATGGGACGCGCAAGAACGAGCGCGATCGCATTGCGCAATATATCGATCGCATTCCGGGGCGCGGGCTTTATTATTGCCGCATTTGCGGCGCGCAATTCGAGCACGCGCTCGCGGTCTCCGATGATGTTGATCGCGCGACGTCCGAGAATAAAGAGCTCGCGGATGATATTCTGCGCGAGATTAATATGATTTCGCGCTTCATCCGCGCCACGCGCGTTACCGATCAGGCCGCATTCGCGCGCAACGTCGCACAGCATATTTATCCGCATATCGAGATGATTGAGGGACGCATAGCCATCGCGCAAACAAGTCTCGCGTCCGAGCTTTCGGCGCGCCTGCGCGTCTACATCGCGATTTATGTCTTCGCGGACGCGATCGTCAACGCGGAGCGCATGGGGATCATATTCGATGGAGTCACGCTCCCGCGCGACTCGGATGACAAACGCGCGCGCGCGATTTTGATCAAAAACGCGATCGATAAGATCGCACTCGTCGAGAATGTTGCGCTGAACCAGATCCCCGGATTCACGCGCGATGTTATCGGCGCGCGCATTAGCGCGGCAATTCGCGAGCTCGGGACCGTTGCCGCGGATATGCCGTTCGAATCACCGCCTCGCGATTACCGCGCGGTGGCGATGTATGACCCATTAATCGCGATTATTCACAACGCGTGCCCCGGCATATTCGCGCGTCAGGCCACCGCCGCGCCATCACTCGCGCTTGCGCGCGGAGTATTACCATCACTCGCGCTTGCGCGCGGAGTATTACCATCACTCGCGCGCAATAATAAAGACCCGTTTGATTACGAGTACGCTGCGCTCGCGGCGCTCCCCGAGAAGCCGAGTGACCCGAAAAATATCCTCGCGCCTCTATTTGCGCGCTGTAGTAATGCGCGGTCGGGTATCGTTGCGCGATTGCGCGAGATTATCGAGCATCGCTTATTCGATTACGCGATCGCGACCACCGATCGCGCCATAACGGACATTCGCGCGCGCCATTCCGCCGAGAACGCCGCGCAACGCGCCGCCGAAAGCGTATCCATCGCTCGCGCGGGTCGCGCTGATGGCGCCGCGACGCGCGTACCCGAAATCTCAATCATTCGCGCGCACGCGCCGCCATTTTCATCGTATAATACGCCAACGCGCGCGCGTACACTCGGCGCAGTATACGATGAGAATGGCGTCGCGCATGTGTGGAACGTTCTCATTTTCGCGCCTACCGTGGCGCCCGGACCGATAATCGAGGTAAAATTCGGCTCGCCCGAAGCGTCCGACGCATTCGCGCGCGCGGATATCGCGTATATCGACAAAAAATGCGCCGCGTGCGGCATTCTCCAATCGAAAACGTCCGCGCTCGACGATCGCGCCATTCGCGCGGCCATAGACGCGCGTGCGGCCATGGAGAACTTCTACCAGTTCTACGAGGCGCGATGCCCCGCCGATGGTCCGCACGCGTTCGCGAGCTCAACCGACGCGATCGCGCCCGCATGCACTAAATGCGGATATTCATCCGCGCTCGCGCGTAGCTACGATCGCGCCTATTTCGATCGCCATATCGCGAAATTCCGCGAGCATATCGCGTCGCCCGCGCCCATTACGACCATCGCTGGGCGCCGCGTTTCCAAGCGCGATGAGGATATTGATACAATAGCGCGCGCAATCGCGCGACAACCGTGGTCGCTCAATTATGAAATTCTCGTCGACGCAGCCGCCGTGTTCGGCATTGAGAGGCGCGATTTCCAAACGCTCGGCGCGCGCGAGGGTCTAACGCGCGACAAGCTCGCGGATGAATCATACGTCGCGCCCGTCCCCAAATCCAGCGTCAGCGCGCGCATTTTCGCGTTACGCTCGTACATTTTCGAGATTTTCGCGCTCTATAATGTCATCCGCGGTGATCTGTTGCGCAGTGGTCGCCGCGGTGCAATCACGCGCTCGGTCGCGCAATTCGCGGATGATCTCAAGCGCGAATACGCGAGCGGCGGCCCCGCGTTTGATCGCGCGGCGTCCGAGCTTCCGCCGCTGGGTGATATTGTAGCACCGATCGTGCGCAATCTCGAGCCCGATGGCGCGGGTGCATCCGCGTTCGCGAGCGATATTATTCTCGCGCGCGTCATATTGATGTTCGCGGAGCATTATCACGATAAAACGGCCAAAATCGTCGATTTCTATCTGGAAACACTGTGTCGCGTTCTCAGCGCGCTCGCGCAATACAAGCCGCGCGCGGATGGCGCGGCGGCGGCGCCATCGCGGCCGCTAACCGCGGTGTTCGCGCGCACGTTCGTCGCGCACCTTTTCGCGCGCGAAAACATAACCATCCGCGGCGATCGCTTCAGCCTGAGCGTCGTCGAGGGGACGAAGCTCGCAAATGACGATTTCGATATCGCCGCGTCCGATCCTGCGGCGATGCTCTATGATGAATATGAGGACGCGGGCGCCGAAATAGTGCCCGCGGACGACGACGCGCGCGACGGTGAAACGGACCCATTTTCTCTCGATTCGTTCGATCTGGATCACGGCGATGACGACGCGGACGACGGGCCGGTCGTTATTCGCATCGGGAACGACGTTGGGTGGTAATGGCAATACTCCGCGCGCGAGTGATGACAATACTCCGCGCGCACCCACGCCAGCGCGCTGGCGCGCCCGCGATTTAAACGCCCGCGTGCTTAAAAGCAAAGCCCGCCCGAAATTTGAAGAAGCCGCGAAAACGATAGCCATGGAGCCCGATATGACGCCCGGTAGCGATCTTGCACAGCAGTTTCTTCGCGATGGATGCGCGAGCGACGCGCCAGACGATAGCGACGCTCCATTGCCGGTGCGCGGTGGCGCGAATTCGAATATATGCCCGTCGTGCGCGATCGCGATGGACACGCAGGGCGATGAATACGTGTGCTCGCATTGCAAGCGCATCGCGCCGCATATCGATGATCATCTCACGAGCGATATGACGCATAAACGCGATCCGCGCCGCCATTATAGCTCGAGCGACCCGATGAAAGCCCAGCGCAATAACGTGTACGAGAGCCTAATCGAGCGCCGCGAAACCTATTTGCGCGTGATTGCAGCGCGCCGAGGCTTACCGTACGTTCTCAATAGCTCGCGGATCGATAGTGCGGGCGCGCTCGCGCCATTCGCGCCGTCGACCGCGGCAATTATCGCGACCGCGCGCGTTTATAATGATATCCAACGCAACGCGCTCGCCAAGGGCGCGCCATACGTGCGGCGCGGCGATGTCAAGAATGAGATTCTCGCGGCAATATTGTTCGCCGAATGCGGGCGCACGGAGCAGCGGAGCAAGAAAGAGATCGCCGAGATGATGGGGCTGCGCACAGAAGGTTTCTCGCGCGGTTACGAGCAACTGCTTCTGCAATCCGCGGATGGCAACATTACGCTCGACGATGACGCGCAGATATGCGACAATAAAATCGCGTTCTATTACGGCAAAACGCTTGGCGCATTCATCGCGCAATCTGCGCCCGCGAGTGATTCGTCTGTCGCGTCCGATGAGCCGCCAGCGCAAACCGCGCCCGATGAATCGCCGAGCAACACCGCCGCGCACGCTGATATCGCGACACTACTGCGCGACACGATTAACCGCGCGAATATAAAATTCATCCGCGCGGTCGTAATGAGCTCCATTCGCCATTATATCGGCGTGCGCAGCCAGCTACAGAGCAAAATCGTCGGCGCGATATGGTTTATTATCGTCGCGATGCACTACCCGATCGCGATCCGCGATATTGATGGGATGTCCGGCGGCATCAAGAAAAACACGTTTCTCAAGTTCTCGCGCGCGATAATATGCTCGGCGCGACTGCGATGCATCGCGAAGCGCCATTTCCCTCATCTCGCCGCGCGCGGCGAAATCGCGCGCATCATTCGCGTATTGCGCGTCACGAAGAAGAGAGTGGCGGCGGCGCCGAAGAAATGAGTGGCGCGTGCGCGAATACGCGCGTTCGCGCGCTATTTTTTCCCGCGCGCAACCCGTTCAAAAGTGGCGCGCGCGGTCCCATATACATTGCGATGGATGCGCAGCAACATATCACCGGACAGACAATTCTCGCCGAGCGATGGATAACAACGCAACCAACGAATGGCGGCGACGCAGCGCGCGTCGCTGACGCCGTCGCGGCGCGCACATATACCATCGGCGATAAAATAGCGAGCGGTACGTTTTGCAGCGTTTACGAGTGCGCGCCATGCGATTCGCCGACAGAGCACCATTCTGACTGCGCTGTTGTGAAAATATTCGGCAGCGCGCGCCAATTCCGCCGCACTATTTTCGCCATGCGCGCGCTTGATCGCACCCTCGCAACCACCGCCGGCGCGCGCGATTACGTCGAGCGCGTTGACGGTTTCGGTAGCGCGATCGCGCACAGTACGCTGCGCGCAGCGCACGCCCTCGAAACGATACCGTTCGTTATAATGCCGCGCTACGAGATGCGATTGAAGGACTTCATACGCGAGCACGTCGCGCAATTCGACGCGGGATTACCCGCGCTCGCGACGCTCACCATCGCGAAGAACTTATTCCTCGCGCTCGACGCCCTTCAGGCGGCGGGAATCGTTCACGGCGACATCAAGCCCGGCAACATTATGATCCGCGCCGCGCCGGCGTTCGACGCGAAAACTGTAACGTCGCTGGACACAATACTATGCGATTTCGGATCAGCGCGTGAGCTCGCGCGCGCCGATCTGCTCCAGCCGGCGTGCGTCGGAACGATCCCATTCATCGCGCCCGAAATATTGATCGGGCGACCATATTCGCACGGCGCGGATATATGGTCCGCGATGGCCACGATATTCTCGATCATAACGGGCGATAATTTATTCGACGTATACGGCGAGGATGGTGCGGATTACGGCTTCGATCTTACCGGGCTCGCGGTCGCGAGCGACGCCTCGTCGCGCGAAGCATCGCCATCACTCGCACACGATTCGCGCAGCGCTGACAGCGACTCATGCTGCGCCGACACCGAATCGCGCGGCGATGATGTCGCGGACGATATTGATTTTCCGATGTTCTACGCGCACGTCGTTCTCATGTGGCGCGTCATCGGCAAACCGCCCGAAATATTCTGCGGCGACCATCGCGCGCGCGAATTTTATCATAATGGCGTGCCGCGCTATCATCGCGCTCTCGAATCGGGCACGATCACGCAGTTTATGTCGGCGAATTACCATAATATTAACCGCAACCAAATGACCCAGATAGAGGAGTTTCTGCGCCTGGGTCTGCAGTATATGGACGCGGATCGCGAGCACGCGCGGACTATTCTCGCGCATCAGTTTCTCGACCCAGTATTCGCGCGAGCGCGCGCCACCAGCGCAACGCCGGCGCCATCGCATCCGCGCGCGGGCAAAAAAAGAAAGACTTGACGCGCGGTAATCGCCGTGCGTCAAGCATCGGCGTCACAATATTCACCGCAAACAAAGAATATCGCGCCGCGGCGCGTGTCGCGATCGACCCGCGCGAAATTATACTGGCGCTCGATCATGCGCGCATCATCGCGATCACTCGCTCCGCACGCAAATGCGATTGTTGCTCTCGGAATGGGTATTCCGCGCGAACGTAGCGGCGCAATCGCGCGATCTATAACGGCGCCTGCGGCTTAATTTAGCGCCATAGCACCAGTTATAATCACGCGCGCGCGTTCAAAACAGCGCCGAATTGACGCGCGCGTTTTTTTCCCAGACGAAGATGGGTTTACCATCGCAGCCGCGCCATATCATTCGCCCGAGCGCCCAATCCAAATCGATCGCGACGTCGCAGATATCATCGCCAACATCGATCTTACCGCAAACCACGCCATCACTCGCGCTGCCGCCGCCGATCCACGCGCGCTCAACGTCGAAATCGAATGGGCGATTAATGACGCCGCGTCCGCCTTTCAGCGCGACAATCCACGCGCGCGACCTCGCGATTTCATCGCGAGGCTCGCCGATATACAAATAAGCATCGCGATATCCCGCCATATCGCAGCTCGCTCGTGTCGCGCACCAAAATCCGCTCATAAATGACCTCTCGCGCGCAATGCGCATCGCGCGCTCGCGCCGCCATTGTAGCGTGGCGATCACTATTATTATGATAATTATCACCGCGAGGATCATTCCGCGAGTATATCTTGCGCGCGAACGCTGAGCGAGCGAGCGATAAATGCGCACGCGAGCGCTTGAGCGAGCGAGCGATAAATGCGCGCGTGAGCGAAAAAAATAATCGCGCGCGGCGCGCGCATCAATCCTCGTTCGCATCAACGTCGGTATCCGCGCCTTCATCATCCGCGGGCGCATCTTCTTCCGCGCGCGCCGCTTTCCTTTCCTTAATAGCTTGCGCGCGCTCATCGAGGCGCGCGCGAATGGTCCGCGCGATCTGCAAAACACGCGCCGGCGCGGACGCCGCGATGCATAAGTATGGCAAATAATCGCGCTTGGCAGTAAACTTCCCGCCCATTATCGCCCCGAAGAACATCGCCTCCGCGAGTCCCTTTGCGACGCGCAGCATCGCGCTGATCGCGCGCGCGAGAAGTTCAGCATCCAGCGCGCCATGCGCAGTCAGCGACGACGCGATGAAGTTACGCGAATCCTTCGCGCGCAGCAAGCACGGCGTCCGCGGCTCGGGCATCGCGCCGATTTCATCGATAAATTCAGCGCGCGCCGCGTCGAGATCCCCGATGATGCGGTTGTGGATCTCCACCAGCAGCTCCAGGACCGGGCGGATCGCTTTCGGCATCGGATTATAATAAATCTCGCGGTCCTTGACGCTCGCGCTCAGCATGCTCAGCGGAATCACTTCCTGCGTGTCGTCGGGCAGCAGCGGCGCGATGAGCGCGCCATCGAGCGCTGAGAACGCGCGCATATAGAACTCGGTCAGCGCTTGCCTGTAGAAAACCACAGGACTGGGGGGCTGCCCGCCCGCGCGCTTAGGACGAGCGTTCGCCGCGGCCGATATCATCTTTGGCGCGCCGGCGCTCTTCGTTATGCGTCTCTTGGTTGCCATTATTGATTATATGGGAGCCCTCGGTATTCAATCCGCGGGCGGATTCATTTTTTATCGCGCGCTCGCGACGCTTTCGCGCACGCGACGCTTCCGCGTCGCGTCCCCGTCGTTGTTCCGGCCCCATCGCGTCGCGCGCGAAATATAAATGATCATCATATCCGCGGTCGTCGCGGTGCTCGCGTGCATAGTTACGCTAATAATCGGAATTTTGAATGCGCGCCCGCGATCTATATCTCGCGCGGATACGATGAAAACCGCGTCTACCCCCGGCGTCGGCGGCGGTGGTAGCGGTCGCGACGACGTTCCCCATCGCGACCGCGGAGCGCACTGCTCCCGAATATGCGCTTCGATTCGCGAATTGAGCCAACCGCACATTATGAGCGCGATCGCGGACATAACTCGCGCGCCACAGCCGCCCGATGCTGCCCCGATAATTCGCGTCGCCGATATTCCGGGCGCCGTGCCGTATCGATTGATACGGCACGCGCGTACGTCGCTGCACGTGGGGCAGCTCAAATTGCTCTTATCGGAGATACAATTCCTCACGGATTACGCCTGCGAATGCATTCGCGCCGATGACAATACTCCGCGCGCGAGCGTGAGTGATGACAATACTTCGCGGCTTGCCGTGAGTGATGACGCGCCGCCATCATCCGGCAGTACAGCGTACGTCATTTATGCAGGATCGGGCCCCGGACACACGCGCCAAATGCTGGCGAATATGTTCCCGCGCGCGAAATTCATTCTCATCGACCCGCAAGAGCATAATATCATGGGCAGTAATCCGCGCGACCGCCTTTATTTCCGCGCGGCGAGCGCGACCGAGTTTCCCAATCTCGAGATCGATTTCGCGACGCGCGACGGCATAATTCGCGCGAATAAAGGCGTCGCGCGAACGCTCGCGCATCTCTCGCCCGATGAAATCGCGCGGGTCATCGTCCGCGAGCCGAAATACACGTTCTACATCATCGAGGACCTATTCACCGATGATCTCGCGCGCGCGCTCAAATACCTCGCGCGCGACCACCCGCAGCGCGTCTATTTTATTTCGGATATCCGCACCAATATTCGCGCCGCGGAAGCGCCGCAACGGCGCAGAGGCAACCCGGCCGACGAGGAAGAATCGGATAGCCCGAGCGACATAGATATTCTCGCAAATAACGCGTGGCAGCACACGTGGGTCGATATATTGCGACCCGACGCGTGCATGCTCAAATTCCGCACGCCGTTCATGAATCCGAGCGATCTGGATTCCATCGTCGAATATGGCGGCGCGGGCATTTACGGCGCAACCATCGCCGCATATAACGCGCGATTCGGCGTTGATCTGCTCGCGCTTTATCGCGCGCGCAAATATCCATTTATTGACTGTGCCGCGCTTAATTTGCAGGCGTTTCCGGGCGCGGCCTCATCCGAGGTGCGTCTTGTCGCGACGCCGCGCGAGTACACGCGCATGCGCGAATATAGTGCGCGCGATCATGAGAACGCCATGTTTTACTACAATCTGATGCGCCAATTCCGCTTCGTCGAAAATAACCGCGCGCATTTCGATAGCGTGCCGGGATTCGATGGCTGCTGTGATTGCGCGCTCGCGCTGGATATTCTCGCGCGATACGTCCGCGCGCGCGATCCTAGCGCGACCGACGCGAGCGCGAGTGCGAGCGCGATTTCCCTTCTCGATCGCGCGCTCACAATGACGCGCCGCACAATAAAGCAACGCCTGCATGGGTTCTTCTTCGCGCCATTCGCAACGCCACAAGACGCGCTTGCGAGCGTAATCGCGAATAATGTCGCATCCGCCGCAACCGACGCTATTACGCGCGCGCCGCGATTGGGTCCGCCTCCAACGGCAGCAAAATCGCGCCCGCGCGATAAGCCGCCGCCGGTGCAGCAAATTCCGCTCGCAGCACAGCGAGCACTGCGAGGAACCGCACCGCGCGGTGCGAAAAAATAGGGCGCGCGAGTATGTATGCGCGCGATGCGCATGCACGCGCGTCGCGCGATCAATCAATCCCGACGATATCGCTCACGCTTACGATCTTTTTTTCGCTATCCGAGATGATGGTCAGCGCTATACCCTCCCCGCTAGCGCAGCCAACGCGCGTCGTTACGATCGCGAGGAAGAAGTTGATCACAATATCCGCGTCGTGGACCATGATAACGAATACCGCGGGATTGCGCGCCACCATCGCACGCGCGAACTCAGCGAAAACGTATGTCAGCGCGCGCAAGCCCACCGCGTTGATGATAATTGTTTGTATATCGCGAGCGCTCGCTGTCGCCGTCCAATCAGCGAGCGATGGTAGGTCGCGCGATTCGTGGATGACGCGTGCGCTGGAATCGCGTGTTCCCAACGCGTCGCGCGCGATAAATTCACATCCCGCGGGCGCCAGCTCGAGAATTGTCCCGACACGCGGAAGCGCATCCAGCGCGCGCGATACGATTTTCACGCACGCACGCGGTATTTTTCGCGCCGCGCTATGCCCCCAGCTCGCGCGCTCAATATCGCTCGCGGATGTGATTGTGCGCGAGATTGATTCAATGGCGCGCGCCGTCGCGCGCGGATTGATCTCGCCTGCGCGCGCAGTTGAATTAACAACGCGAAGCGCGCATAATTCATCGAGAACAATACCGATCATTTTCTCGCGCAAATCCGCGCTGAGCGCGGCCAGATAGCGCGCGCCGAGGTGCGTAAAGCGCGTCAATCGCGCGGTAAATTCATCATCGCCAGCCGCGCCGAGTGCATCTGCGACCCCCTTCACTGCCGATGATAACATTTCGCGGAGTATATTCGTCGCGCACCTCTCCCATCACTCGCGCAGAGTATTACCATCATTCGCGCGGGCGCGAAAAAAACCGCGCACGCGCGGAAGCCCGCGCGATTACGGTGGCGCTGCCACGACGAGCGTGCCATTCGGTTGGCGCTTGAACTCGCGCGCGATCTCGAGATGGTAAAGATCACCCGCGCGAACAAGCGCGATTGCATACGTCGATAAAAGCACGCCGCGCACGACCTCGATGAAACCCGCAGTCGATACCGCGACCGCGCGCCCACCGATCCGTAGCGGCGCGACTTTAAACTGATTCGCAAGCGCGCGCCATAATGCGCCACCGCCCGCGGATATTCGCCCCAAATTGCAGCTCACGCGCGATTCTACCTCGCGCACCGCGAGCATGCGCGGATCAAATACGCTCTCGAATCCGAGAATCGTGACGCAGCAGTACATGAGGCGGTGGCGCTCATACGCGTAATCAAAGTCGAATTCGCGCGCCGATGCAGCGTCAATCGCGGCATCATCGGCGTTCTCGCTCGCGGTCGCGCTCTGCATATGCGCGGCTTCGATCGCGCGAATGTCGGTGAGCGCGCGCAGCGTCACATCCTTCTCGGTCATTTCGCCCAGCGCGCGCGTGTTATTGCGGGCGCGCGCCCACGCATCGCATAAATCGCGCAGGTTGCGAAACGCGACCATAAGATCGTCTCGCGCGAACGTCATCACGAATTCGGGCGTCAACGGGCGCGAGTGCTCGCGATACGTTGCGCGCAGTTCATATTTCCGCATCGCTGCGCGATCATCTTCGCTCACATTATCACGCGCCGCCGCGAGCGCCATGAACTCATCACCGACCAATTCGCGCGCCTCTGCGATCGCGCGCGCCATTCTCTCGGTCACTTCGGCACACGCGCGGACGCGTTCATCATGCGCACGCCCGAGCTCTTGCGGATCCACAGCGCGCCCAAATATCCGCGCGAACGCCTCTGGCGTTAATCTTTCGGCGCGCGCACCCGCCGAGCAAATCGCGCGCGCGAATTCGTCCGCGAACGCATTACGCGAGCGGTTGCGCGCGATCGCGTTTTGCACGCGCAGCTCGGCATAATCGGTGTCCGGAATGCGAGGTAATCCAGCGTCGGTATACTCAACGTCGGGCAAATCGCGCGACAGAATCGCGCCCTTACGCAGGCGCAGGCACAATATCATTTCCTCGCGCGTCTCCGGAAGCGATCCTGGCGTGGTCGAGAGGCAAATAAATGCTTGGCGCTGGGTAATATCGCGGATGCGCCCCATCATTTGGATGCACGTCAGCGCGCCGCATGAGCGATCCGTGAAATAGCCGAACATCCTATCGAAATGCGCGCGCTCGAATGATACGCCCGCGGTCAGCGTCGGCGTATAAATTAGCACCTCGCAGTCCATCCACGCGCGATCGACATCCGCGAAATCGCGCCGCTTTGTATGCGTCGGCGTCTCTGCGCAGTAGAATTTTACGCGCGCGTTCGAGCATGATTCCGCCCCGGCACCATCACTCACGCTAGCGCGCGAAGTATTACCATCGCGCGTCGCGAGTTTGCGCGTGAGTAATTCATTAATCGCGCGCCCTTCAGTCGCGCTATTCGCGCACACGACAATGCGCTCGCGCCGCGCGATGCATTCGAGCAGAGCGGCGAGCCACTGATCGCGGCTCGATGTGATGAAATAGCGATCGTCGCGCGCGTTTTTCCAATCGTTTATCACCGCAACTGCACCACCCGCGCCGCGAATGCGCGCGAGAACCGCGAAAGTACGCTCGCCGAGAAACGCGTCCATCGCGATAACGACGCGCGCGGTCCGCGTAAGCCATTGGAACACCGCGAAATCGTGCGCGCGGTCCGCGGATAGCCCCGAATCGAATTGGTCGAGGACAGATTCCGATTCGTCGAGGATGAGCAGATCAATCTCGCCGAGCTTATCGGGCGCGATGCGGTGCAGCGATTCTACTTGTACGATCATGCGCGGCGCGTCGAGCGCGCCCTTTATCTCATCGTAGCGAGAGAAATCTGGAAAGCGCTGCGCGAGAGAATCCGAGAACGTGCGGCGAAACGACACAAATACCACGCGCGCATCGCCGGGCGCCCATTCGCCCACATATCGCGACAGCGCTTTTGTTTTACCCAGCTTCATTGGCGCGCGCACGAATACGGTACGCGCGAGCGTGTTATCCGCGCCCGGAATAAACCGTGGATAGTCGCGCATATTGGGCTCAGCATACGCGGCGCGCGCGATTCGCGATTCCCATGACGACAAAGACGCGATGGGCGCCTCGGCACGTGCGAGCGCATCATCAATTCCGTCATCATCGCGCGTCGCTTCGAGAAGAATAGCACCACCGCCGCGCTCCGCGAGATTATGTCTGCATTGCTCGCGATAATAAGTCTCGCCGCCGGGGGCGCGCGAAATGGCGACAATAACCGTGTTATCCTTATCGTGCGCGCGACCGCATAGCTCGCAATCGCTCGCGCGCAAGCGATCAAACGTGACGATCGCGCCGCATTGTCTGCGAAAGCGATGAACGCCGCGCCCATATTTCGCATCTATCAATTCGCACGCGCGCGTAACGTCGGCTCTTGCCGCGACATCGGCCCCATTGACCGCGCGACGCGACGCGGTTACCCAATATTCTGCGCGATCCTCGGGCACTCGCCGCGCGGGCGCGCCAACGAATGTATCAGCGAAGCACACGTCCGGCGGCGCGCGTTTTATTCGGAGCGACCCCGGTTTTACGCACTCTGCGCATCGCAGATTATGTCGCGTTGCATTTATCGCGCGATCAATAAGTTCAGCCGCGCGATGGCTCTCTTCGTCACCGATACTCGCGCTATCGCGGCCGCCATCACACGCGCGAATAATAAGGTCGGTCATATGCGCCGCGACGCGATAATTAGGGACCATCCGCGCGATGATTATGTGCGCGCCCATTCTCGCAGGCTCGCGCGGGTCGATTGACTCGCATACGATAAAATCGCGCGCGGAAATCACGTCGTCGAACATGTGATAATAAACGTCGATCGCCGCGCATATTATCTCGCGAATCGCGCCCCAGAACCAATCGCGTGCGCGCGCGAAATCGCTTGTATTGACCCCAACGCGCAAGTCGTAATCGAGATCTAGCGCGATGCGATGCCAATCATCGCCGATAATGACCTCCTGGAAATCACTCTCACGCGGTGCACGCGCGCTAATTTCATCGCGTAGTTGCTCGGCGCACGCGCGAAATGTATCGCCATCGAATCGCAGATAGTTGCGCGCGCTGGGCGAGAATACAATCAAACGCTTGCGCGCCAGTGGTTCCGCATTAATCGCTGGATCCAGCCTCGGAAATACTCGCGGGCGACCCATGCGTATTTTGCGAGGGATTGTCTTCATTTTTGCGTGGACGCGAGTCCGTATGCGCGAAAAAAATGGGGGGTCACGCGCGACAACAATCGCGCATAGTCATTCGCGATGTGGTGCGTCGCCGCCGCTGCCGCCTCCCCCGATCTCGCGAATGACAACGAATGGTGTCGCCGCGTCTTGACGTGTCGCCGCACCACGCCCCATCCTTTCGAGAGCGATATTGCACGCGCGCTCCGCGATTTCGGCCGCGCAACCAGCGATTTCGACCGCGCGATCCGAACCATTCGCGTACGCCGCGCGCGGATCCGCGGTACTCGCGCGCCCGCTTTCCATATCGAAAACGCCGATCGGCGCGCGCTGTAATACTCGCGGCAGCCGCAGCAGGAATATCGATACACTGCCCGCGCATGCGGATAAACAACCCATAAGCGCGATGGTCGCGATTATTAATACCCGCGCGAGCAACCACCACGGTTGCGCGGCTGGATCAACAGCGCTTTCCATCGACCATATATTTCTTCCCGGAGCTATCCGTGAAGTAGCCGACGATCCCGACCCAAAATTCATCATCGTTCGCGCGCGGAGTATACCAATAAACAGCGGATTCTGTCTCGCATAGCCCGCGCGGCTCTTCATCGCATCGCGCGCGCGTCATATCGTCCGCGATTTCGCGCCAAAACGATCGCGCAGCTGCGCGGAATAGCGCGAATTTCTCTCGCAGCGCGCGCTCGAATCCCGCGGGAACCGCGATGTTGATGCGGTATCCGCGCGGCACCTTACTCATTCGCAGATGCAGCGCGTCGTACGGCGCGAGCGCAGAGTCACGCATAACAATCTCACCGGTTTGCTTCCATTCATCGCGCATAAGTGAGAGAATTTTATCGCGCGCGCCGCCGCCATCGCGCGCGCTGTTATCCGCGAATGCAACAATAATTGGCGCCGCCACCAGCAAGCGCGCGGCTCGTATTCGCGCGTCATCATTCGCACGCGAGCGCGAATTATTACCATCATCGCAGCGTTCGCTCGACATATTTAATAATGGCGCGCGTGTATATAGTAATATCACGCAATGGAAGAACAACCGCGCCCCGAAAGCGGCAGCGACGCTACCGTTGCTGTCGCTTCCGCGACCGATGATCGCGATGCTGCGCGACAAATTCTCGCCGAGCGCGCCGCGAAGATAGAGGAAATGCTCGGCAGTTCCATCGCAGCCGCGACTGGGCTCGCGCGGAAAGCCGAGGGATTAGCGCCGTCGGGGAGCGCCGCGGACGCCAGCGATTCTGATTTTAGCACTATAGCTCCCGCCGCCTCCTCCGATTCCGAGAGCCGCGCGCCCGCGTCGCGTGTATCCGTTCTTTACGATGCCGGCAGCATGTTCGAATCCGCGGTTTCCGCGATCATAGAGTGCGAAAAGGCAGTCGCGGCGCTTCCTGGCGACGCGAATCCCGAGATTATTGCGCGCGAGCTGGCGGAGTGCCGACCCCATATTATAGTGGCGCTCAACGCAAAATGGTCGCCCGATATTTTCCGCGCAATCGTCGCGCCGGAGACTCCATCGCAGCACGATATGCGCGAGTGCGTTGTGATAATGCTCGACCCCGAGTTCGCTCGCGCCGCCGATGATGCCTCCTCCTCCCCGCCTGCGCCCGCGATGCCCGTCAATACTCTTCGCGTCGCGCCGAAATTATTCGCCCGCGTCGCGCCATGCAAAAGCGGAATATCCGCGTATACCGTGCTTAACCATCTTCTGCGCGGCGAATTTCCGCAGGCATTCGCCGATGACGCGCCAGCATCGCTCGAGGAGGCGCGCTATTTTCGGCTAGCGCTGCGCGCATCAACGCAATCGACCGTTGAAACGCGCGCGTTCATCGCGAGCGTGGTCGACGATTGGAAGCGCGCGATGGAGCCCGATAATCTCGTGATGTTCGGGCGCTTTATCGCGAATGTGGGCCCGAGCATCGCGAAGCGGCGTATCGAGCAGAATTCCGCGGTCATTCGCCTCGCGATTGACGTGCGCGTGGTTGAAAGCCCCGATTTTGGATCGGTCGTGCGCGACATTTCCATCGCGGGTGCGCCCGCGGCGACGCGAATCGGCGAGATGATTGCGCCAGTGCCGGCGTGCATCACATATTCCATTTCGGGCGATACGACCACATGCAAACTCGTTTGCCGCGTAAAGGCTGGTACTTTTCCGTCGACAGAACCAGAATTGCGCACAACTACCGCGCCAGCGACCACCGCGCCCGCGGAACCGGAATCGCGCATGATCGACGACGAAGAAGACCCTGCGCGCGCGAAGATCGAGGACGTGCGCGAAGATGAACCCGAAACCAGCACGAGCGCGCCGTCGGAGCCCCATCGCGAGGAGATGACGGCGCGAGATGTGCTCGCGCTGATTTCACCCACTGCCGAAATCGCGCCCAAAATACCGGATGAATCGCCATACGAGAGCACCATAACCTGCGCGACGAAGGATTTCTTCGCGCTGATCCGCGCGTCCATCACGCGCCCATCGGATGATCTCGCGCCCGAAGCGAAGGAATTGGTCGCGGAAGGCGAGCGCGTCCTTGGCGAAGCGGTCATGTCGCGCGATAAACTCGAGAGAATCACCAAGGAGCGCGCCGCCGCGAGCACATCATGATTACCGCGCAGCGTTCCCGCGCGCGACCCTTTCTTTTTTGATTTACGCTCGCTGCGCCACGCGCGCGCCGCCGCCCATATAGAAAAAAATTGAATATATATCTTTTCATCATTACACACACTCGATAACATGGCAGATCGCACGGTAGCGGTAGATAACCAGAAAATTCTCGAGGCAATCGCGCAGATGCGTGATCTGATCGGCAATAAACTGGGGGCGATCGAATCAACGCTCGAGCAGCTCTTGCGCGAGGGGAATAATTCTCGCGCGAAACCGGCGCCGCGCACCGCCAAATTCCCGCAGAACGCGAAGCAATGGTTCGTCGCGCAATACATGAAGGACGCCGATATTCGCGCGAAGCACGCCGCGATCGCCAGCGCCGTTCACGACGACAAGAAATACGTCGCCGCGACGACCGAGGAGGCGAAAACGACCATCGAGGCACAAACGGTATACGATAAATTGATGCATAACGTCGATACGTCGAAATACGACGCCATCAAGGCCGGATACGCGGCGGCGCGCGAGGCGTACAAGAAGGAACACGGACACACCGCCGCCGATGATGAACCAGCGCCGACAACGCCCGCGGCAACCTCGACAACAGATCCCGCTGCGCCAGAACCGCCGAAAAAAGCGACCACCGCACCGCGGAAACCGCGCGCGCCCGCGAAAAAGAAGAGCGCCGCTGCGCCGATTGTCGCGAACGCGTCGCTCGCGGACGTTGCGAGCGCGGATATTGACGAGGATTCCGGCGATGACGATCAATAAACGCGCGCCAGTGCGCGCATATTATATCGCTTCCACGCGACTTGTTATCTCATTGCCCAGCGCGATGAGATCTTTTTTCGCCACCGCGCTCATCAATCCCTTGCGCGCCGGCGCACGTGACGCGATTTCCATCTTCGCTTTGACTTGGCGCTTCTGCGCGTCCTCCAGCGCGAAAATACCCGCATACGTGCGCGGGAATAGTGTGTTGATCGCGCGCGCATTCGCTATCCAATCGAACAGCGCGTGCGCGACGTCGCGCAGGTGCTCTTGTTGCGCGCGCATCGCCGTCGCAATCGCGCCATCGCGCGATGATTTGGCGACATATTCGAGCGCCCAGATATCAACGAAAAGGAAGCGCAGAACGACGAATGGTGCCGCGACGCGTTCCGTTCGCCGCAGCGGATGCTCCCCCGGAACACCACCGCGCCAGCGCGCAAGAACTGCCGGCGGCGCCACAACGTATGGCACCGGCTCGAATGCGAGCGCGTTAAATAAATCCGCGATCAACTCGCCGCGCGCGTCCTTGAGAATCGATTTACGCAGCCGAAAATCGTTCGGCACGCGTACATCCGCGCGATTCGTCGCGAGGCGCAGGCTGCGCGCATATTCATCGAGATCATCAAACGCGCAGATATATTGCGCGCGCACGCGGCGACCGAGGTTGCGGGATGGATTAACGTAAAATTCTGCCGCATGCTCGCCTATCAGCAGACACTCGCGGAAATCAAAATCACCGCCACTATCGCGTGCGCGCGATGGTTGCTCGCGTTCGCGATCGCGTTGATGATCGCGCGATGGTTGTTGCCCGCGATTACGCTGGTGATCGCGCGATAGTTGCTCGCGATCGCGCGGTTGCTCGCGCGGTTGTTGTTGTTGCTCGCGGTCGCGTTGATAATCGCGGGCGCGATCATCCGCTCGGGGTTGCTCTCTATCGGCGCGCTCGCGATCTTTTCGGTGGTGATGTCGATGCCCGCGCCGCCCGCCGGTCATATCTTGCTCCTCGTCGCTATCGCTACCGCTCGCGTCGTCCGCGCCGCCAATAGTCACGCGCGCATTGAATAATTCGCATATCTGCGCGACGTAATCGGACCAATTCCCCGCGCGCAGCGGATTGCTCAGCTGATGCGCGAGGTTTTCGATCAACATGTCGTGCGGCATTAATAGCGCGCGTGCGGCGCCAAACGGTCCGCGATGCGCGATTGGCGCGATCAGGCTCGCAATGTCGATGCCCTTGCGCTCGCCCAGCGAATAACCTATGGCGACGATGCGGTAATCCGCAGATAAGCGATATTCTTGCCCGGGAATAATGGTGCGAAGGAATATTGTGCGCCAGTCGCCGCGGTAGATCTTCTCGGGATCGCGCGTTGGCGCCGTCGCACCATCTTCGGAGCCCGCGGCGCGCCCGAATCGCGCCGTCAAGCGCACGACACAATCCTCCATATCGACTTCGATATTACTGCTGAATAACTCGAGCGTCCACAAGTCGCTCGCGACCTCAGTTTCGTCCGCGAACGCGACTGGGCGCGCAGAGTCCGCCGGCGGATCATCGCGCTTGTTTCGAATACATAGCGCGCGCACGCCCGTGCGGCCCCCGAATATCATCGCGCGCTCGATCGCGAACTGCTCGATCTCACGCAATATCGGCAGAAACATTCGGCGATCGTTTTTTATCACATAATCACGCGCGCGATCAACGATGCCATCGATATCAATATCGCCCTCGCTCGCGTACATCGCCACAAAAATGAACGGTACCGGTATATAATAACGAGGAATGCCGCGCGCCAAACGAGAAGAAAAATACTGTGCCGCGCCGCCAACATTCGAGCACGAACCGTGCGTTACCCGCGCGCTGAGTATTATTGCTGACGCCGGCGGCGCGCACCCGACCGTGGCGCGCGTTATCCGCGTCGAGGACGCGATTGATGATCCCGACGTCGCGCCCGGGAGGGCGTGCCCGCATTATTTCGAGCGCGCCGCGACTATTATTTGGCATATTCCGCCGCACCCAATGACGGAAAGCGAGCTCGCCGAGTGCTCATATTATTTGCCCGATGGCGCGCGCCCCGAGAAAATCGAGCGCGAATGCGAAGAACTGCGCGCTCGCGAGCGCATGAAATTCATGTGCGCGCATGGCGTTTCCAACACAGGAAAAGGCGATCCACAAGATAAAGACACGGAGCCGCAGCTCGCGCCGCTCGCGCCTCCTGCACGCGATTCTATTCGCAGGGGTCGGCGCGCGCGCGAACCCATTACCGCGCGACAATACGATATTGATGAGCGCAAAAGGGTGCGCGCGGACGCCGCAATGCGCGAGGGATACAACGCGTGGTGCGCGATTTCGTGCGCGACGATCGTAAATCGCGTTCGCTGGACGTGGAGGCGCGAAAAAAATGCGCATCTTCTGCCGCGGCTAAATGAGCATGAGCTTTTCAGGGAATTCGTCGATCGCGCGTACGCGCCGCAGGGCGATCACGAGCTATCTGATCGCGAAATAGCATTTTTGATGGCGTATATCCACAACGCGTTTCATAAAGGCCCGCGCGCGATTCTCGAGCCGCCGGGCGGTGATCTATAATGCGAATGCGCGCATGGCGCATTCGCGCATTCGCGCGCCGCTCATTCGCGCCGCTCCTGCACGTTATATGACTGAATTTTTTCGAGCAGCTGCGTGCGCGTCATGCCGCCGAATGGAATCCCGCGCGATGACGCGATGGATTGCAGCTCCGCGAGCGATTTTTTGGACAGCGGCTCGCGCATGCGCTCCTTTTCTTTTTTCGTCGGAGCGCGGCTCTTGACCGTGTGTTTCACGCGCTCGCCACGTCCGGCGCGTGATCCGCGAGAACTTCGACTCGCTGATCGTCTAGATCGCGAGAGCGAGCCGGAACGCGAGCCGGAGCGCGATCGCGAGCGACGCGAGCCGCGCGATCCCTGGTGTCGTCTCGGCATTATGATATATTATGCCCGCGCAAAGTCCCCCGCGGCTCGCGCTCAAACGAGAATCGCGCGTCTCATTCCGCCCTCGATGATATCGCGCAGCGCGCGCGCGCTGACCGCGCGGAATGGCATCCCATCAACGTACCCATTCTCGTACACCATAAAACCCGGCCCAAATTCGCGGTCATATTTCTCGCTCTGCTCACGCGCCTTGGGCAATAAAAACGAGAACGGCGCGCCACAGTATGACTTGAAATCAACCCAGTGCGCGCGCTCGCCGTTGATCTCAACGCGCGATAGAAATAGCGCGTCGGGCGTGATCGGATGCGTACCATCGCGCGTCGCGAGCGCGAGCGATTCTTCTTGCGTGCGCAGGCGAATACCCAGATCGTCGCGCAAGAACGATACGAAATTATGCTCGCGCCCATCCGCGAGCCGCGCGATCTCGAGTTGTACCGCCGTGGATTCATAATCATACGCGCGCGCAGCCTCATATTCGCGCGCGGTTCGCTCGTCGAACACGTCGCTCGCGCGGATTTTGCCGAGCGATATACTATTAAGCCGCTCGCGCGCACCGACGCCGTGTATTGCCTCCGCGATATTCTTAAATATTACGTATGGCGACAACATATGGCGCGCGGATAACTCGAGCACGGTGCGTCCCGCGTTGTATTCCTTGAGTATGCGCGGAAATATGCGCGCGGCGCGGTGCGTATTCGAGATATTATATTGGCGGATCACGTGGCGGCGGATTGATTGCGCTTGGCGAATGTCCATCGCGGCGCCTGCGCTCGCGCGCTCGCGCCCGCTGTCCGAGAGCGCGATTCGCGCTCGATTGAGCAGTAATAATAGTTGCTCCGCGTCGATCTCGCCGAACGATATGTTCTCGCGGCATACCTTCGCGAATCGCTCAAATATGGGGCGCGGGATCGCGCGATCGCTGAATTTCATCACTACCGTCGCGTCGGCGCTCGGGCCGATCACCGAGGAATAAAATGATGCGGTCATCGCGCGCGTATATGATCAGCGCGCGCTCACGCGCGGGGGAACTCATGCGCGCTGCGTGAAAAAAAAACATCGCGCTCGCTACGCGCCTGCGCGCAAGCGTTCGCACTCTCGCGCGTTCGCACGCGCGCCCTCACAAATAAACAACGGTTATCACCGCGCCCTCGCCAAGCGCCGTGATGAATTCGCCCGTCTGCGGCTCGATAAATACAACTGTTCCCTTCGGCGAGATCCAGAAATTAAACGCGTGCTGACCGCCGTCGGCGTAGAGCTTGCCGTGGCACATTCCAACGGGCGATCCGCCGATATAATGCGCGTCTTCGGACGCAGCAACAATCGCGCGCGCGCGCGTTTTTGGTGATGCGCACGCGCCAACCGGCGCCGTCGCATGCGGAATAACGCACGCTCCCGGTGGCGCCGCCGGCGCTTCCGGCAATAGTTTTTTCACACTCTCGACACCTTCGAGCTGCGCGCGGATTCGCGCGTGCCATTTGCGCGCGATGGCGCAAAACACGAGCGATGAATCGTCACAATCAAATTGCTCCGCGCGGTACTCGGCGGCGTTGCGCATGCTCGCAAATTCCATAAATCGCGTGAAAACCGTCTCGGGATACGTCGTGATGAACGCGTCGGACTGCACTATCACGCAATCTGGCGCGAGCGGCATCCCCGTGCGCAGAATATTGCGCACCGCATCATACGTATGTGTCGTTATTTGCGCTGGTTTCAGATGGATAATTTTGCGGCACAAACAGCCCGTCGCCTCCGCGTCCTCTGCGATCTGCGTGAGCGAGATGACCGCCGATTTAATCAGTTTTTTCGCGGCCTTATCGATATCCGCCGCCGGCAGAATCTTTTTCCTCTCGGATTCCATGTGGCCCGCGCGAAATGTATATTGGGCGCGAAAAAATAATCGCCGCGTTATTCGCGCCGCGCGCGATTATCTATCCGCGGCCATCCGCACGCACGCAAAAGTGAGTTTATAACGGCCCGCCGCGACGCATTGCGCGCCGAGATTAATGAGCGCGCGGCGCACGTCTCCGCTGGTATCCGCGATGATATCATATCCTGGATGCGTGGCGATAAGGCAAATTGCGCGCGAAGTATTGTCATCACTCACGCTGGCGCGCGAAGTATTGTCATCACTCACGCTGGCGCGCGGAGTATTGTCATCACTCGCGCGCGAAGTATTGCCGCTGGCATCGCGAATCACGTCATCAACATCGAGCGCGAGACCGTTGCCTAGCATTTTCGCGCGCAGCGCATTAATCGCGCCCCTGAATAGCGCGGAATATTCCGGTGCGAGCCGAAAAGTGAGCATGCGTCCGCCGGTGCCTCTGCGCGCGATGGTAACGCCGACGTATTCGATATTCACGCGCGCGCGGAAACCGGCGACGCGAATCGAATCATGCGTTCCCGGCGCGGTCGGGAGATCGCGGATGCTAACGAGATTCCAATCCACATCGCATATATCGAGCGAGCAATATCCGTGAACGATGGTCCGCCGTAGCATTATAAGGCTGCTCAGCGTCTCGCCATCATCGCCGTTGCGCGGAGTATCGCCGATGCTCGCGCTCACGCGCGTGATGATGTTCGCGGAATCATCGTGCAGCGCGATGCGCGCGATGCGCTCGGGCTCGGACATATCCGCGCTGATTCGCACCCACGCGGCGATTCCCAGCACTGAGGCGCGCATCTTTCGCATATCTTCGGTGAGGCGCTCAACACGCGCGCGTCGCGCGTCGCATCGATTCGCGTTGAGGACGAAACCCGCGCGCACTAATTTCACGATGCGCGCGATGCTCAATCCGCCGCGCTCGATTCCCTTAAGAACACATACGCGCGTCGCAAACGCGCGCATGCACGGCGCGTTTACCCATACAGTTCCGCGCGCCCAAAACGCCATAACATTCGCGAGGTCGAATTGCGATATGACGCGCGCAGGATCGTTCTCCGCGCTCGACACGATTTGCACGCGCGTCGCGCCGACGCGATAAATGGTAATAACGGACCCGATCGCGGTCGCATATGTCTCGCCCTGGACCCACAGCGCGCGCACTATTTCGTCGATCGTATGCGCTTGATTCTCACCATAAACGAAAATATCGACGTCCGAGCCTACGAGATCGGCATCGCGCGCGCATGGATCAATGAGTTTCGCGATGAAACCGCCGGCGATGCAATAATTGCGCCCGAGAGTATTGCTCGCGATGCTTGCGCAAGTATCGGCACCCGCGTCACCAGCGTCGGCGCTCGCGTTCGCGAAAATCGCGCGCAACGCGATATCCGGAACCGCGAATTGCGCACCATCGGTCGCTCGGCGCATCACCGTCATCGCACGCGCGAGTCGCGCGTCGAATTCAGCGCGATCAACAAACGCTCGCGAACCCTTGGGCGGGCGCGGGATAGGCTCCAAACCTATAGCGCGGAGAGCGCTCATCACGGGAATCATAACGTTAGCGTGGCGCGGATCCAGCGGGTAATCCAGCGTCGTAATCGCGCTCGCGTCGCGCGCGAAAAGGTCCGCATAATACATCTCGGCGCGCGTTGATGTTCCATGCGCGGCGGTCGGATTCGCGATTATATCGGTGCGTCGCGCGCCATCATCAGCGAGAAGAGGCGCGCGGACGCTGCAACAGCGCGCGATTTCGGCGTGCGGGCCTGCGAAGAACTCTGGGTATTTGCGCTGCATGCGGAACAGTTTCGGTGCGTGCATCGCGTATATCGCGACCAATGGGCCGTATTTTTCCTCGATCTCGGCGTTGTCACTCTCGATCGTCAGGCGCCGCGCGAACATACCCGCGAGCGCGTCCTTGGTGGTCGTCATTATATTGGCGAGCGGCGGTATTGATAATACCGACCGAAAAAATATTCATTTTTCGCGTCACGCGATAGCGCCCGGCTTCGCGCCGTCGCCATCGCGCGCGTCAAGGCGGACCGAATCGAGCGCCGACGGGAGCGAAATGAGCGACGTTCGCTTGCGCGCGACGCACGCATCGAACATCCGCGCGAATTCGGGCGCGCTGGCGCGAAATGTGTTCGCGAATGCGGTCGCGCATGCGTCGCTCGCGTCAATATATCGCGCTGCGTCGCTCGCCAAGCGCATCGCTCGCGTAATTCGCGCGCGCGATTCCGCCGCGTCCACGTCAATCGCGCGCTCATCGAGATCGCATTGTGCGCAATGAATAGCAGCGCGCGCGTCAATCAATTCGCGCACCAACGCGTCGTATTTCAGCGCGCTCGGCACGCGGGTCGCGCGATCGTCTCCCATCGCGCCCCAATAAGCGTCCGCCGCGTCGTATATGGTGTCCATCGCCAAAGTTGAAGGGGGCTATATCAATATAGCCCCGTTTCAAATGTCTTCCCACGCGAAAGGACGCGCTGAATCGAGCGATACCGCGCTCACGAAGGACGATCTACTCGCGTTTTTCAAGGGTCTGGTGCGGGCGCGCGGGTTCGCGCGGCACCATATTGACTCGATGGACACGTTCTACCGCGACGGAATAGACTCCATTATCAAGCATGGATTCTCGATCAAAAGCACGACGCGCAACAAACGCACCGGCGCGACGGGGAGCGAGGCGGAGATCACGGAGATCGATTTCCGCTTGGAATTCCAATCGACCAATATGCAGATGCCCGTTCTCCAAGACGTAGCGATCGACGCTTCCGCGCCGACCATCGGCGCGCTATTTCCCGCGCACGCGCGCCGCTTGATGCGCACTTATGCGTCGCAGCTGCGCATTGACGCGCGCGTGATCGCGACCGCGTATCGTGAGCACGGCGCATCCGAAACGCAAGAGGCGTCGATCGTTAATTGTCGCGTCGGCAGTATTCCCGTAATGATCGGCTCGGAACTATGTCATCTGCGTGGTTTACCGCGCGCGCAGCTCATCGCGCTCGAAGAAGACCCGTGCGACGAGGGTGGATACTTTATTATCCGCGGCGGCGAGCACTCGATCGATTGCATCGAGAACACAACGACCAACGATTTGCGCATCACCATCGAGCCGCACAAGAAGGAGATGGCGCGCGTGCAGATATGGTCCAAGGCGGGCGACGGATTCGAGAATTCCTATCAATTCATCGTGCGCCGCCTGACAACAGGCGCCATTCTGGTCGAGCCGCAATTCTTCGGGCTGAAAGACGTCCAGATCCCGTTTTACATCTTCTTCCGCCTCATCGCGCCCATCGACGACGCGACCATCGCGGAATTCATCGTCGGCGACGTTGCTGCGCGCGACGCGCTGACAGTTTCGATGGTCGCGCTGCTAAATGAGGCGTTCATGGCGCCCGTGGAGCACCAATACGAGGCGCTGCGCAACGAAATGAATCATATCGAGATCGCGCGCACCATCGGCGCGCGTCTGCTCGAGCTATCGCAATCCACGCTCGCATCGCGCGATGAGAATGTCATCCGCAAGGCGTACGAGCGAGTCATGGAGAACGTGGATGAGCGCGCGCTCCCGCATCTTGGGAAGCAGGAATCGGATCGCATGAAGAAGCTGCGGTATATCGGGTACGCGATCAATAAGATGTTCCTCACCATTTTCGGCGTCATCGACCCGCTGGATCGCGACTCGCTGTGCACGAAACGCATTCACGCGGCGGGTATCGCTGTATCTAAGGCGTTCAAGACGATGTTTTCGCACGCGGTCACGACGCCGATACGCAATCAGCTCACGAAGGCGTTCGAGAGCTCGCCGTTCGCGCAGGTCAATCTGCAAGGCGCGGTGGTCGCGGGAATTCATCCGGGCGAGCTCGAAAACGCGATGACCAAGGCGATGACCGTCGGCAATACCGAAATGCAGGTCGGGCGCTCGCTCGCAATGAATCGCGTATCGTCGCAAACGCGCTATCTCAAAAACGACCTCAATGGGCTCTCGATCATCAATAATATCGCGGTCGCGAACGTGCTCGCGAATAAGCAGAACGAGCGCGCGGACCAAATTCGGCGCGTGCACCCCACGTACGTCGGCTATATCGATATCTCGCAGAGCGCGGATACGGGCGATAAAGTCGGCATGAATAAACAGATGGCGGTGAGCGTGGTAATTTCGCTCGCGACGTCCAGCGCCAACCTCAAGCACGCGATTCTTAGCGAAGAGGGCGACGCGCTCATTCGCATCGGCGATCCGCGCGCGTCCGCGACGAATATTAAGCGCGCGCGTCTGTCGTCCGTTTTCGTCAACGGCGATTGGATCGGATGCGTGGATCGCGATTGGGAATTCGTCGCGCGGTGGCGAGCTTATCGGCGCGGAATTGTGCCCGCGCACGATAGCACCAGTGGCGCTCCGAGCGCTGCCGGCGCTCCACCCATTCATCGGCACACATCGATATTTTGGGACCCCGGGTGTCGCGAGGTGCGTTTTTGGACCGATTATGGTCGCATGCTGCGCCCGCTGATCATCGTCTATAATAATCTCGCGCAATTCGACGCGCGGTGCTTGGCGGCGCGCGCTGCAGGCGGGCGCACCGCAATCATGCCCGATCGCGATGAATTTAAGCAGTGGACGCGGATGACGCCCGAAATTATCGCGCAATTCCTTCGCGGCGAGCTGTCGATGGACGCGCTCCAGGACGCGGGCATAATCGAATATATCAGCGCTGATGAAGCGGAGAACACATTTATCGCGCCGAGCATCTACGAATTGCGCGAGCGCCGCCACGATATCGCGTATCGATACACGCACTGCGATATTGAGCAGGCGATATATGGGATCGTAACGCTCGCGTCGCCGCTCACAAATCACTCCTACGGCATCCGCACGACGTATTATTGTAATCAGCGCAAGCAATCGTGTACGTGGTATTCGCTCGCGTACCCGTTCCGCTGCGATAAGAAAACCATGATGCAATATTATTGCGAGAAGCCGCTCGTATCGTGCTTCGCGGACGATTTCGTGAACCCCAATGGGCATAATTGCATCGTCGCGATCATGATCCACACCGGCTATAATCAGGAGGATTCCGTGTTCCTCAACGCGGGATCGGTGCACCGCGGCATGTTTAACGGCGCATTCTTCGATTACGAGACCGCGATGTGCGATCACGGCGAGGTATTTGCGATGCCGGATAGTCAGCCCGTTATTGATCGCCGCAGCGGCGTGATCACCGATTTTCTCGATCACGGCGTCGCGCGCGTGGGCACCGTTCTCAAGCGCGATTACGTAATGATCCACAAGGTCGCGTCCGTGCAATCCGATCGCGAATCGCGCGCGCCGCGCGGCGGTGGGCAGCATTTCGTCGATAAATCAGTCATTTATTCCGGGCGCACGCCGGCGTACGTCGCGGGCGTTACGCGCGGCGAGGATGAGCATAAAGTGCCATTTATCCGCGTCAAATATCGCCAGGTTAAAAATATCATCCGCGGCGACAAGGTCGCGTCGCGCACCGGAAATAAGGGTATCGTCTCGCGTATTATGCCCGATTGCGATATGCCGTATACCGAGGATGGAATCCGCCCCGACGTCGTTATTAATCCATACTCGATCCCGACGCGCCGCGCGCTCAACCAGATAATAGAATCCGTTCTCGGACAATACGGCGCGACTTTCGGCTGTCACGTCGACGCGACCTCTATGATGCCCGTCGATACGGAAGCCGCGATTGACGCGCTACGCGCGCACGGATTCCGCCTCGTCGGTTATCGCCGCATGTATAATGGAATGACGGGCGATTGGCTCGATCAGCCGATCTGCATCGGCCCGACGACGTATCAGCGTCTCGAAAAATTCGTCGATAACGAGTGTCGCGCGGTGCGCCGCGGCCCGGTTGATCTCGTCACGCGCCAACCGACGCGCGGAGGAATCGAGGGCGCGCTGCGGATCGGCGAAATGGAAGCGTGGTCGATGGTTGGGCACGGATCCATGCGCTCGCTTGCGGAAAAAATAATCACCGATTCCGACGCGACCACGCTGCATATGTGTCGCCGCTGCGGAAATCCCGCGATATATAACGCGCGCGCGGGGCTTTATAGCTGCGCTATCTGCGGCCAATTCGCGCAAATAGTGGCCGTACCGTCGACGTGGGCGTCGAATTTGATGCGCGAGGAGGTGCGCACGCTGGGAATCAAGATGCAATTTGAGCTCGAGCCGCATAAATTCTACGCGCGCGATGATGATATCGCGCCGCCATCATAATCGCGCGCTCCCCTCGAGTTTCCTCGCGCTACGCACGCGCTTCGCGCGGCCCCATTTTTTTTCTCTCTCTCGCGTGGTTTACCCAAAGATAGCCGTGCGACAGTATAAAAAATGCCTATCGCCCATAAAGTGAAAGCGCAGCGCAAATCATCACGCTCGCGGCCCGCGCGGCCCGCGATTCCGGGGCTTCCCGCGATTCCGGGGCTTCCCGCGATTCCGGCGCCATCCGCGATTCCGGGTCCATCCGCGGAGCAAGCACACGCGATTGAATTATTCTCGCGCGGCAAGAATATTCTCGTCGATAGCGTCGCCGGCGGTGGTAAAACGACGTTCATTCTCCATCTCGCGCGCGCGAACCCGCGCACGCGAATGCTATTCATCACGTATAATAAACGCCTCCAGACGGAAACCGAGAATCGCGCGCGCGGTGCGCAATGCGGCAATATCAACGCGTATACCTACCACGCACTATGTGGACTCGCGCACGGCGTCGTGTGTCGCAATGATGCTGATATGAGCGAGCTTCTTGCACACGGCGGGTTCGCGCTCGCGACTCATTATGACGCTATCGTGATCGACGAGGCGCAAGATATCGCTCCGCTCACGTTTCGCCTCATCGGATTGTGCATCGAAGCGTGCGCGACGGGCGCGCCCGACGCGAAAATATTACCGCGCGTATGCGTGATCGGCGATAAATATCAGATGATATACGGCTATAATGGCTCGGATGCACGCTTTCTCACCATGTTTCCGGAAATATTGGGTATACCATTCGAGCGCGTCTCGTTCAGCCAAACGTTCCGCTGCACGATTCCGATGGCTGGTTTCGTCAACGAATTGATCCGCGGTCTCGCGCCTGGCGAGCGTGCGCCGCGAATGATTTCGCGCAAACCGGGCGCGCCCGTTAATTACGTTTTCGCGCATTTCTCGGACGCCAAGAAAATCGCGGACCGAATAGCGGACGCGATGCGCACATATGGCGCGGAAAATATATTTTGCATCGCGCCATCGCTCAAGGGAGACCACCTGGTGCATAAGGTCGCCAACAAGCTCTCAAAATCGAATCGCGCCGAGGTGTACGTCCCGGCGTCGGATCTTGAGGATATCGGGTGCAAAAAGGATAGCGTGCTGCGGCGCAAGCTGTGTTTTCTCTCGTATCATCAATCCAAGGGGCTCGAGCGCGATCACGTGTTCGTATTCGGGTTCGACGCGGGATATTTCGCGTGCGCGCGCGATATGCCGCCATCCACCCTCAGCAACGCGCAATATGTCGCACTCACGCGCGCGAAAACGGAGATCACCGTTATTCGATCACTCGAGAGCGCGCCGCTCGCGTTTCTAACGGATCGCGCGTTGGATCACTGCGAGTACGTTGGCCCGCTTCCGCCGCGGTGCCAATGGCCGAAAAATAAAGGCCGATTGCCACCGCGCAAGAGCGTTACCCAACTTGTCTCGCACAAGACGCTGGACGTGCTTGCGCGCGCTCTCGCGTGCGTTGATTACGTCATCGCGCGACCTGCGTCCGATAAGTGTATCGCAATCCCCGTGACCACAGCAAGCCGCGGCAATTGCGTCGAGGAAGTATCGGAAATAACGGGCACCGCGATCCCAATCGCGCTCGCGTTTAGAATCGGCGCTGGCGAGCAGGTCGAGGAACATATATTCGACGAGAAAAACCAGCGCAGCTTGGGGGGAGCCAAGAGTATTCGCAGAGATTACTGGACACCGTTTCGCGAACAACTCCGCAGCACGGTACCATATTACGCGCGTCTCGCCGCCGTATCGTGCGCGATAGATTCCCGGTATGTGCATAAACTCATCCAGATACGCGATTGGGAATGGATTACGCGAGAGAATATGGATCTCGCGATCGCGCGGTTGCGCGCTGAAATTGAGCCCACCAAGCCGGTGCACTGCGAGCAATCACCCGCAGAAATACAATTCGAGGTGAGCGCGGAGCATCGCGTTTCCGTCGCGCGCGGCGAATCCGGGAGCGCCGATTATTACATCATATGCGGGCGCATCGATTGCATCGTATCCGAAAACGGGACGCGCGTTCATTACGAGATAAAATGCACCTCCGGCGCGCTACGCAGCGAGCATATCCTGCAACTCGCGTGTTACGCGTTTCTGACGCTCGATGGCGATACTCCGTGCGACGCCACCGGCGCGAAACAGGAATATCGCCTGTTCAACGTGCGCAGCGATGAGCTCATTATTCTGCGCAATCTCACGCGCGAGCGTCTCACCGAGATGGTGCGGATTCTTATCGTCGGCTCATCGGCGGTCGAGCGCGATGACCCCGCGTTTATCGCGTACGCGCGCGAATTACTGGATCGCAATCGCCATCCATTGCCGCGCGATGATGAAAGTGAGTCGGATGATAGCGCGCTCAACGCGTCCTGCGGTGATATTGATTTATTGCGCGCGAGCGCGACGTCATCGAGATAATCGCGTAGCGCATGAAAAAAGAGCCGCGCGCGCCGCGATCATTTGGTCACCAGCGCGCTCGCGCATTTCCGCGCGTGTTTTTTTGTAACAATATGGCGCGTCCACAGCTTGAAATCACATCCGCATAGCTTGCAGAAAAGCGTCCCGTCCGCGCGCTTATCAACCATAGCGGCGTCATATGTGGGCGCAACCTTCTTCGCTCGCGCCGCTTTCGTGCTGACAGGAATAACGCCAGCGCGCGCCGCGCCGTCGCCGCCCCCAACTAGCGCCGCGCACCGACGCGCGCCAAAACGCATCGCGCTCACAATCGCGCCACCAGCGTCACCACCACCGCGCGCGCTAAAATCGATCGGCATCGGCATCGTGATGATCGTATTCAGCGAGTCGATATGCGACACGATCATTATGAAGCGCAATTCGCGCGCTAGCTCGGGTAAATACTCGCTCATCCGCGTCATGTTCTCTTCGTCGAGGCAGCCGAATCCCTCGTCTATTATCATAAAATGCGGCATCGGCCGCACCGCGCAACGCAGAAACGCGCGCCGAAGCGCGACGCTGAGCACAAAGCGCTGAAATCCGCTGCATAACTCGGCAGCATGCTCAACATCACCGCGCGCGAGATCGCGCACCGTAATCGCGATCGCTTTGACCGCCCCCGTGACCGTCGCGGCATCCTTTACGCCGCCGGCGCTTGACGACACGCTCGCGGCGCCGAGCTTAATCGAAATCCGCAGCTGCGCGGTCGACGCCAGCATGAGATTGGTCTCTTCCTCGATGAGATGAATGGAATTGGCCATCAGGTCGCGCTGAATCCCGGTTTTCGCGTCCAGCGCCATCGCGTAAAGCTGATGGATGTGACTTTCACGATGCGCGATCGCGAGGACCGCGCTTACCTCGCTCAATTCGCGTTGCGCGCGCACCAGCTCTTCGGATTCCGCGATAAGCGACACCTTCGCCATATGATCGCGCGCGTACTGATCGCGTAAGCGCGTGATTTCGCGCGCGCGCGCCGCGCTCTCCTCATACGCAGTCCATTCCGCCACCACCGCACTCGCGCGCGCCTCAAGATCCGCGACTTGAGTTCGCGCCGCTGCAGCGTTATCTCGCGCGCGCGCATACGCACCCTCGCATTTATCGATGGCGATGGTCGCGCGCTGGATCGCGAAGCAACTATCGACGCGCGATTTTAGGTGCGTTATTTCCTCGTCCAACGCCTGCGCGGCGACTATTTTCGCGCGCTGTTCATTCATCGAGCGCAACAGCGCGACCGCCTGCTCGGATTTATGCAGCTGATCGCGAATTTCATCCGCGGTTCGCGGCACGCGCGTATCTCCCGCGAGCGCCGTGAAACCAGCGCGCGCAGTCTCTAATTTCGCGCGCAACGCGTTTAATACCGCAGCGCGCTCGCTCGCGATAATATGCGATTCCCACTCGTCGAGGCGCGCGATTTCGCCATCCGCACGCGCCATTTCCGCCGCAATCGCCGCGCGCGTTTCGATTTCGTCGTGATGCTCGAGGCAGAATTGCGCGTCATCGAACGCACCGCGCGAGACTATCCGCGCGATCGGCGCGATGCCAGCGCGAACGGCGCCAATAGCGCAATGCGCGATTTCCATAAGCGCGTCGAGCGGAATTTCATCACTCGCGCAGGCGCGAGTATTGCCATCACTCGCGCGCGGAGTATTACCATCACTCGCGCGCGGAGTATTACCATCACTCGCGCGCGGATCGCCGCGCGCGCCGCCACTCGCGCGACCAGGCAGTGCGTCGGGATACGCGAGAATAAGTTGTTGGCGCTTGACGGCAACCGTCCCAACAATCGCGCGGATGCGATCAATGCACGCGCCAGCATTCGCGGGTGTATCGCGCGGCAACTCCACGCTCGCGGCAAACATCGCGCGCCGAATGGTATCAACGCGCACCACGCGTTCCGCGCGATTACGCGCGGGGTATAGTTTCTCTATGCGCGCGCATCGACACTCGCGCGGTAATGAATCATCGCCGCGTCGCGCCTCGATTTCACTGCGTTTTGCAACGGCGACAGCTCGCGCCGCGCGCGTTTCATCAATCGTCGATGGTGGTGCGCCGCCAAACGCGCTCGCAAATTCGCGCATCCGCGCGTCGGCGATGATTTTCGGTGTGTCGCGCGACGGTGCGCTCCGCGCCGCGATCGCTTCGGTCGCCGCGCGCATCTCGCCCAAGTATTCGCACCGCTTCACCTCGCGCGCAAGCCGCGATGGAATTTCCGAGGGCTTAATTCCGCCCTTCACGCGCGCAAACGCGAGCGCGCTTTGGTCTATCTGCTCCTCCAAACGTGTCAAGCGCTCGCGCTCGCGATCAATTAATTGCTCCACAGATATCGGGCTTATTGTCGGCGTCGCGCTCGGAAATAGCGCCGGCACCGCGCTCATCAATTCGCGCAGCTGCCGCCGACCCTCATTCATGCGCGTTTCCTCTCGCGCGCGCTCTTCCTCGAGTGACGCGAGGCGTCCCCTCGCCGCCGCGATCTCGCGCGCATAATCATCGCGCGTTTTCGATGGGCGCGCGACCGCGGGTATTGCCTCCAGCTCCCTTAGCCTCGCGAGGAGATCCGCGACGTATTTATTCGCGTCCTCGATGCGCTTCATCATCGCCGCGCGCATTTCCGCGTGATCCGGCGCCGCGCCAGATGCTTGCTGCGGACACGCATGAGCATAGATTTCCGCTATTCGGCGCGTTATGCGCTCGACGACCTCTGATTGCGCGCGAACGCGCGCGTTAATTTCGCGCTCGCTCGTCTTGACGATGGATAGCGCTTCGTCAAGCAAATCCAGACCAAGGATGCGCGATATGGTCGCGCGCCGCTGCGCGTCGGTCGCGTCGATGAATGATATATCACTATGCTGCGGAATGAGCACCGCCGCGAGAAAATCATCGAGATTGCCGACTGAGCGCTCAATCGCGAGATACGTCTGGCGCAAATCGAGGTCAGTCATATTGCGATCATTCACGAGGTATTGTATTCTCGTTTTACCGCAATAATTCCACGCGCGCGTGAGCTCATGAACATCCTCGCGCGGCACGCTCGCGTCGGCGCGCGTCGTCCAAACGCAGCGCAAACTCGCGTCGCGTTGTCCGCGCCGAATAATGGAACACGCGGATCCGCGCAGCGTGCGATTGAACAGCGCGAGGACGAGAATATCGAGAATGGATGACTTCCCGCATCGATTCGGCGCGATGAGGCCGGCGATACCCGCCACGGACGCGAAATTAATATAATTGTCGCGCCCATAGCAGAATAGATCGCTCCACTCGAGATACGCGAGCGTCCATTTCGTCGCCACGGACGCGATCGCGCGCGGAGGAGGAGCGCTATCGCCACTCGCGCGCGGAGTATTACCTTCACCGCTCGCGCGGATGCTCGCCATCGTTCGCACGTGAAGCGCGATTACCGAGGCGATCGTTCCGTCGTCGATCCGCGAGTTTGCCGCGCGCAGCTTTTCCGCGATCAATTCCTCCTGCTTTCGCCCCGTCGTACTCAGCGCCACCTCGCGCGACACCGCGCCCGCTACGTGCTCCGCGGGAACTACTATTTTCACGTTGGCACGCGGATTAATCTTGCCGATGCCATCGACGAGCGCGGCGATCGCGGGCGCGTCTTTTTTGACGCCCGCGCGCAATTCAACCACACATCTCTCGGCATCCGGTGTAATATGGCGCCCCTTCGTGGTGCAATTCGATTCTACGCGCACGCGCCCGGAGCTATCCGCGGATACGACGTATTTCACGAGCGCGCCCGGAATTTCGATGGGGATAAATCGATGCGCGAGCTCCCACGCGCCCGCAGTGCCAACGCGCGCGTCCCATATCACGAATCCCTTATCGAATGATTCGCCGATCGTGAGCTGCGTGAGCGCGCCGCAATAAACGATGGGGTTGCCGGACGCGGGATGCAGACGCGCCGCGTAGTCGTGAAAATGCCCGCACATCGTCGCGTCGAATTGATCCAGCCATTCCGAGCGAACCTCGCTCGTCATTCCCGAACCATCGGCGACGTTTACGCCGTGAATAAAATCATGTACCAGCGCGATCCGCAGCGGTCGCGAACCCTCGGCGCGTGCCGCGGCAACATCGAGCACCGATGGCGCGCCGGCGCGCGAAAGAGGCGAAAATACGTAGAATTGCGCGCGCCCCAGCACCACCTCGGTCCATCCGCTGCGCGCCCAATAGAATAATTCGCATTTGCCACCCCGCAGCTCGCGACAGTTACTCAGTATCGGCGTCAGCAGATCGCAGCGCCCATCGTTGCCCAGGTTCGCGTCGTGATTTCCGGGGATAATCGCGATCGCGCGCGAGTGCTCCGCGATCGTATCGAGCAGCGCGTAGCAATCGTTGATATTCTCGGCGCTCAATCGCGTTTTATAATGAAAAACGTCGCCAACGACGATCGTCATGAGCGCGTTATCTGGCGGTGCCGCTGCGCGATTGGTGCGCAAGAACTCGCCCAAACGCGTGAGAGCGAGAGCAAAACGATCGCGCGCGGTGTCGCGAATGTGGATATCCGCGAGATGAATAATGGTGAGCGCGGCCGCTGCGCGTGGCTCGGGTGGTATGATGGGGTGCGACATCGCGCGGTATAAAAACGCTTTTGTGATCTAATCCGCGCGCGCATAATCAAAAAAAAGCCGCGGTTGCCCCCGCGCGCAAGCCTCAGCGCGCGAACATCTGCTGGCGCATCGACAATTCAACCGCGTCCGCGGTTTTCGGCGCGATCCCGAGCGGCGCGAGAAGCGTCTCCACACGTCCGCCGCACGAGTAGAAAATCATAATAACGACCACAGCGATTATTACCCACGAGGGAATGAATACACCCATCATCGCGCGAAGTATATTGCGCGCGCAAAAAGAAACCGCGCGCGTCATCGCGCACTGTCGCGCATCGCGGACACACATTTCTCGATAATCGACTCAGGCACCGCGAGAGAAGAATCTATAAATACAGCGCGCGACGACCCGCGAGCTCCAGCGCCTATCGCGAACGGAAATAGCGCGTCCGCCTCGATCGCGCATAGCGGGCACGCGGGTTTATCATCACTCGCGCTGGTGCGCGGAGTATTGTCATCGGCGCCGCCGCCGCTACCGCGCCCAAAGCACTCAGTTCGCGCGCACAAAATATGCTCGCACGGGATCATGACGACGATTATAGTCATTGATTCGCGCTGCTGCGAGCAGAACGCGCAGCGATCGCGGTTCCACATATTATTGAAGCGACTGAGGCGCAATATGCGATAGAAATCATCGCATCCCGGATCGCGCGCCGCCGCGTTTACGTGCGCGCCCGCGAGAATCGCCGGGAGCGCGTCGCGCAAGCGCGAGCACATCGCGAATCGCTCGGCGCGCGCGAGCGGCGGATACGCGCGGCTCAAATCTATGAACGCGTCGCGCGATTTACGCGCCATCTTGCGCATCCATATCTTCGCGGGTTGCGCGAGCGAATTAATGATCGCGCCGCGCGCGGCCTCGCGTAGCGCGCATTCGCGCGAAATAATGCGCGTCGAAAAACCACCGCGCCGTGCCCATCCCGGTGGCGCAACGCCATCATCAAAGCGCACATCTTCGATCGCGTCAGGCATCCCGAGAACATCATGATCGAACGCGGGGGCGCACACCTTCGCGCCTTCTTCAATTGGGATCGATTGCGTCGCGCGCGCGTCCGATTGCGCGGCGGCGAGGTGTGCGAGAATAGATGCTTTCGCCGCCTCTATTTGCTCGGGCGTGAATTCTGCGAGAAGTGGCCGCGGCGCTGGCGGAGTACCGCGCGCGCCATCGTCATCCTCGACCGTGCAGTATTTCTGCGGGCGATGCCCGCGCAGAATTGGAAACATCAGCGCTAGCGATTTATCCATTTCTTTCTATCAAGGCGCGGGGGATTCAATTTCGCGCGCGCGAAAAATAGCGCGTACGCGCGCGAAAAATGGCGCGCGCGCGCAAAAAATAACGCGCGCTGCACCGCGCCATCGCGCGATCACGCTGTTTTGAAGAGGTTATCCTGCTCAACCTTGATCGCGGCCTCCTGCTCCGGTGTGAATCCAGTGTCCGTAATATGGAGCATCTCGCGCAGCTCGAGGTAGGTCTTGCAGCGCATTCTCTCCGCGCTGATGTACGCCGAGAGATCAACGAGCTGGGATATATCGAGAAATGTCCCCACGCGCAGCAGATGGAATAGGTCCTCGATGCTATCGTAGTACGGCATGATAAATTCGCGCTGCCAATCGAGAACGCGCGACTCCGCGAGCCGCGACCAATCGGTCCACTCATCGCGGTGGCGCGCCAGCTCGGCGCAATATTCGAACGCGATCCGCACATATCGCGATGGTTCCGCGGCGATCGGGATGGTTGGCGCATCTCCTGGCGCGATATCCTCGATCATATGCTTCACAACCTTGCTTATTCTCGCGGCCTCGATGGGGACGTCAAACGCCGTCCCGTCCTCGCATATTATGTGCGCGATTTTGCCGCTAAGCGCGACCACGGGCGGCGTCGCGCTCGGTCCGGATGCTGGCGGTGCGCCGTCGCGCGCCACCTCGGGGGCGATTGCTATCTCGGATTCTTTGCTGGCAGTCGTCGTCATCGCGAAATATATGGTCCCTTATATCTCAAAAGTGGGCGAATTCATTTTTTCGCGTGCGCGTATCATTGCGAAAAATAAATCGCGCGCAGCATCACATCGCGGCGCGATAGCATTCGCGACACTGTGCCTCGTATTTCTCGCGGCCGCCGACCGGATCGGAATACGCGTCGTCGAAAAGCGTGCGCGCCGAGCACTGGGCATCCGCGCCGCAGCGCGTGCAAACGGCGAGTAATTTCGTAACGCGATCCGCAGCGCACACGAGCAGCGCTATGACCGCGAATGGTTCGCGCTGCCAATCCGCGTCCAATCCGGCGCAAATAATGATCTTCCCGCGCAGCAACCACTCCTCTATTGCGCTCGCGACCGCGCGTGCAATGTCCTCATCGTACATCGCGAAGAACTGCATTTCATCAACCCCGATGACGTCGCTCGCGTCGATCGCGCGCGCAGTTTCGGCATCCGTGAGCGATGATGAGCGCGCGATCGGAACCATATCGTGAATATGCCCAGCGTGCGTCCGCATGGTCGCGCGCTCACCATCGCGATGGTCCCGCCCATGGCGAATAATTATGCATTTGCGACCCGCGCGCGCGTAACGCTCGACCGCGCCCAGCATGAGCGATGATTTGCCCGAGAACATTGGGCCGATTATCAGATGCAAGTTCCCGCGCGAGACGCTCATTATAATGATCGCGCGGCGCTTCATTTTTTATCGCGCGCGCATTATAATGAGCGCCTCCGCACCGAGCGGTGTTCATCCTCACCATCGAAACGCGTCCCGCGCGAATATATGATGATTAGCGCCAATATTAACCCGATCGAGCGTGCCACCACGGATAACGCGTGTAACGATATTTACGCGCGCAGTTTATGCATCGCGCACTATCCGCGCGAGCGCGCGTCTGCAATCGAGTGCGCGCGCGTTATTATCGCTTATGGATGCGAAAATGACGCGCAGCAGCAGCCGCTGCCGCCGCCCGCCGGCGCCGCGCCGATTACGTTTGGCGATTCTGTGCGCGAGGTGATTGTATTACCGCGCGCAATTCTCAGCGCGCCGGCAATCGCGAGCGCGTTTATTGAACAACTCGCGCTCGCGCTCGAGCGCGCGCCCGCAATCGCGCGCGTTATATTGCCCACCGCGCTTATGTCTTGCGCGGCCGCGCCGCGTATCGATGCGGAATACGCCAATCTGGCGATGTCCGACATCATTTGAGGCACACACGCGCGAAAAAAAATTTGATGAGTCGCTCAAGCGCCGAGGCGCGAGCGGCTCATCCCCCGCGTTTCCGCGAGGATTTTTAGAGATCATCAACGCCACCCGGTGCGATGGTATTGTGACCTCTGCTTAGAGAGGGCGAATTCAATTTTTTTTCCGGCGCAGGGGGCCGTGCGCGCGTGCGCGCGAAAAAAGAGAGAATTGGTGTCTTCTCGCTGTTGAAAGGGGGGGGGTCTTCCGCGATCGCCCTCGCGCGGCGCGTCTTTTTTATCTCCCGCCCGCGCCCGAATGCATGATTTATTCACATATCCTCGCCGAGAAGATGAGACACGCTCTCGGCGCGCGCTGGAATGGGCCGCGCGAAATGCTCCATACTCGCGCGCGGAGTATCGCCACTCGCGCTCGCGCCGCCGTCTGGATCTTCGGTCGCGAAAGCCTCGGGCGTGGGCTGGCGATTCACTTCGCACGCGGAATCATCGTCGGTCGCGTACGCATCGGGCGTAGGCTGGCGATTCACTTCGCACGCGGAATCATCGTCGGACGAGTAATCACCGCCGACCGGGGTTTTGATCCAGCTCATCCTCGCAGAGTAGTCTTCCTCGGAGGCGTAATCGTCATCACATATCGCGCGCGTATCGTCGCTCCAATCGTCGCGCGTCTCCATTCCCGGGACCCAGTCGTCGAGCGCGATTCCCGTCGGCGCGGGCTCCCATTCGGGCTCATCATCGTCAAAATCGGGCACCTCCTCGTCCTCGATATGGAAATCAGGCACCACCTCTTCCTCCGCGGCGCGCTCTTCACGCGCGGCAAGCTCTTCCTCGATATGATTGCGGCAAGGGGATGGCATTAAAACTGATAGTTCGTTTTTTTTGACGCGCGCGATTCATTTTCGCCTGGACGCGCAAATTGAATCCGCGCCGCGCGGATATAGCCAAAATGAGCGCCGACGCGCAGAGTATCGCCATTACGATAGGGATCACGGGACGCCGCCGCGCCGGGAAGGATACGATCGCGGATTATATTTGTGCTCGATACGGCGCCGACCACTTCACGCGCAAACTCGCGGTCGCGGACCCTATTCGCGCGATCGCGCGCGACGTGTTCGGTTTTAGCGTCGCACAGCTCGAATCCGCGCTCAAAGACGAGATTGATCCGCGCTGGGGCGCGACGCCGCGCGAAATATTGCAATTCGTCGGCACTGATATGTTCCGCGTCACCCTCGGCGCGCGATTTCCATCCATCGGCGCCGATATATGGGCGCGTAGCTTGCGCGATCGCATAGAGAGCGCGTCGCGCGGCATCATTCGCCCACTCGCGCCACATATAATCGTGGTCTCGGATGTTCGCTTTCCGAACGAGGCGCAAGTTTTGCGCGATCTTGGCGGCGCGATCATTCGCGTGCGTCGCGCTGTTGGCGTCGGCGCGAATGACGAACACGCGTCGGAAACAGCCGGCGACGCGATCGACGCTGATTATGAAATCGCGAATGATTGCGACCTCAGTGCGCTATACGAGCGCGCGGATGCGATTGTGCAAAAAATAATCGCGGACGCGCGTCGCTGATGCGCGCGCGGCAGTTTATGCGCATACACCATGTATGCGCGCGCACATGCGCTCCATTTTTTGCGCGTGTTTAACCCAAATACATCTCGGGCGCGGCTGCGGCGTGCTCGCGGCATTTCGCGACATATTTCGCGCCCCATTTCGTGCCGATAACGCTCAAAACCGCGCCGATGAGCGATGTCGCGATAATCAATAGGCGCTTTATCATTTGGTCGCTCGCGCTGGCGCCAGCGCCCTCGGCGATCGCGTCATACGCTTCCGCGCGCCAAAATTCGCCCAGCGCGGCCTCGAAATCATCGTCCGCGCGCGGCGCGATGAATACGACAGGTTCGCCGCCATCTATCGGTTCCGCGCGCACCTCCACCACGCTGAAATTCTCTTGCATAACATCAATCGCGAGGATACGCCCGCAAATTCGGCTCGCAATGATGGGCCCGCGCTCGATAATATCCCCGCGCACACACGACGCGAGCGCACCATAATCGGAATCGTGATCCATATCGCGCACGCAAACGCGCTCAACATCGCGCACACCAACAAGCACGCGCGAAATGAGGCCGCGATCGTAATGATACCGCGTGACCGCGCCAGTTTTATTCAGCGCGGCGAGCGCGCATTCCATCGTGTCGCCACTGGCGCATGCGACGATCAACTGCGTTTCCGAGAGCGGCGCAGTGATTCCCGAGAGCGCCGCGTACAAAATGGCGATGTAAGTCAGTGATGCGCGGATAGCGCATGCGGATAGGATTGGCGCAACCATTCTCGCGCGATTGTTATATGATGCGCGCGAATAATAGCGCCGCGTGGAAAATTGAACGGGCGCGCGAGAAATTATATTCCGCGATCATAATGGCGCAATGCGCAACGAGTACGGCAACGCCGCGCAAGGCTGACGCGCCGACCGCGAGCGATATCATTATCCGCGGATTTCCCAGCGCGCGCCCGAGCGAAGCAAAGTCATCACTCGCGCTCGCGCGCGGAGTATTGTCATCATTCACACTTGCGCGTACCCTCGCGGAATCATCCTTCGCCGCCAGCGCGATTATTCACGCGCGGACCGAGCCAGCGCGGTGCGATATTGATCCCGCGGATCGCGCTGAATACGAGCGTCTCGCGCGCAACCCCGCGTTTGAGCTTTGGTGTCGCGGAATTGATCCGTGCGATGGTCATCCGTGCCGCATCGGAAGTTCGGAGCATATTCACATCGCCGCGCGATTATTTCCCGCTGCTTATCGGCGCATTCGACTGCTTCAGTCGCGCGCGATATGCGCCAGGATCGATAGCGGACGCGGAATGTTATGCACCGCGCGCTATATCGCAACCGTCGCGACGATAAAATTCGTTCTACCGGGCGCGATTGACGAACGCGAGGCGTTTCCGCGCACCGCGGATTGCATATATTCGATCGCGCCCGAACTTCTTGCGTGCGCGAGTGGCGAAAGCACTCCGTGCGCGAGTGGCGAAAGCACTCCGTGCGCGAGTGGCGATGATGAGCGCGCGCGGTCGCAATACAACACAGAAGTCGCGACGGCATGCGCGCGGATCGAGGCGCTGCGATGGAATGAATTTATCGTGTTCGATGGGCGAAAATGGGGCATTCCGCCGATATGGCGCGGCCTACATCGCGAAGGAGATTGCGGAGGCTCCATCGCGCGATGCGAATTGCGCGAGCGCGCGTTCTGTTACGCGTGTTGCGCGGACGTGAATGGACCATGCGCGCGCCACGAATGCGTGCGCGAATTCGTCGCGTGCACGAGATGCGCGCAGGTTATCGCGGGCGGCGAGTATTATTGACGCGCGGCGAAAAAAAAGATGGGGACCCGCGCGCGCGTGCTCTACATCAGCACAAATCGCGGACCAAACGTGGCGCCGATGCGCACGATTATTTTTTGGTCGCGCGCCCGCCGCACTTGGACCGGGAATACAATCCGCGGCGTATCCTCGGCGCTACGCATTAATTGGCAAACGAGCTCGGGCGGAACCGCGCGCCTCTGAAACGCGATTTGCGCGCTCAAGACAATCGCCGTCTCGAACACGGAAAGCTCGCGGCCGCCCGAGTAAATCGCGCCCGCGCCGCTGCCTTCGAATGGATGCCGCGCGGGAGAGGTGGAATTCGCGACACTATCGAACTCATCGTCGCATGCGTAGACCGCGAATTCGCCGGCAAGCGCGCCGAACAGCGACCATTCCGCGGTCCCCGGCGCGAACGCAATCTCGCGCTTGATCGCGTCAAACGCGCGACCATCGTCCTGCGCGCAGAAAAGAGACCGCGCGAGCGCGCACACGTACGCGATTTCACCCGCGACTGCGCCATTCTCTCGCAGCTCTTTGCGGTCGAGAATGAGGCGCACGCGCGTAGTCATTTCATGCGCGATAATATGCGATATAAAGTCGGACGCGCTCATCGGCGGGAACTCAACGACCGGGGCCGCCCCCGCGCGACCGCGCGTTTTGCGCGAAATGATGCGCAGCGCGCGATCCATATCCATTATTTCCGCGCTGCGCTTTGGCGCGACAGCATTCGCGAGGGAATCCGCGCACGAGCCACACGCGACGCTGGCGCGAACATAACTCGCGCAGAGAGCGCGCGCCGATGTAAGGCGCCCAAATTCCGCTCCCGTTGGCGAAATCGCGATCGCTGTGCATATTATGCGTGGTTCGCGATCGCCATGCGCGCCCGAGAGAACGCGCTCGCATACGGGGCATCGCATATTATTCTCGCGCGCCCATGATTCAATATCATCGGGCTCATCGGCGGCGAAAACAACGCGCGCGTGATTGAATGTGATCACTGTTTCGCTCATGGAATGGACCGCGCGCTGCTAATATTCTCATCGCGAAATTCAAAAGTCGAGCGCGGGCTCAGCCATATCGCGCGCCGTGGCGCGACGCACGCGCAATCCCAAACGCGCGCCGCCGGGTGCGCGCTCTCTCTCGCCGAGAGGATCCGCCCATTCCGCGGGTGCGCCTCGTCGCGCGGTCGATTGCGAGAATGTGCGCCCGGAAACATTTGGCGCAGCGCGGCGCGTACTCCCCGCCGCGAGTGAATCAGTGCGCGTCGCGCGCATTACACTCGCGAGAGCGCTCGCGGGAAGAGAACCACCGCGAGGCGCAGCCGCGCGCGCGTGAGCGTCTGGGCGCGCGGGTGCCGAGATGAATTCGGGCGCCGCAATATTGCGCGCGGCGCCGCGATGCCATGACGCGGGCGCGGATTCATCCGGGCGCAGGGCACGCGCGTTGTGTAATTCGAGAGCATCCGCGCCCGCCTCAATATCTCGCGCAGTATGGCTCGATGCGTGAACCGCACCTGCGAATCGCGTGACAATCGCGCCCGCAGTCGCGAGCGCGTGTTCCGATCCGGGCGCGCGTTTCGCATCCGTCAGCATTTGGCGGCGAATAAGATCCACTTCGCGCGGTGACGCGTTCCCGCACGCGCGCTTCATGAGATGCGCGTCAATTATGAGATACGCTGGTTCCGCGATATCGCCGACCGCTGCCGCGCGCGCTGCACCGCCGGACCATCCGAGCGCGCGCCCGAGAGAACCGTCGCCGCGAACCGCAACGTGTGGCGCGGACCAAGGATTATTCACACCGCGGCGCGCGATTTCCGTCGCAATATCAAGAATATCTCGCGCGCGCTCGGCATCATGCGCGGTCGCGCGATGGAGAAGCGCAAGCGGATCGCCATCGTCCAAATGCCACGCGCGCGGACGCAGGTCCGCAGCGGCGCCGTCATCGTAAATGTCGCCCTCGGCCGCGCGAACAACTGCCGCCATATCGCGCGCGAGGTGCCAAATACTGGCACCGCCGCGCACTTCCGCAATATCGCCAGCGCGGGTTCCCTGCGGTTCCGATGCGCCGCGCGCGCTGTGTCTCATCGCGCGCGCACCAGCGTCTGCCGCCGCGCTAGCATCAATTCGCGCTGGCGCAGCGTCGCGCGCGATTGATTCGCGCTCGATTACATCCGCCGCCCCGCCACCGGGCGCCACCGCGCACGCGTGCGCAGCCGCGAGGGTTGCGGCGCCACCAGGCGCGCCGCGACGCGCGCTTCCAACGCGCCCGCGTTTCTCGTCGCGCGGATTATATTCGGCGCGCCGTTGCGATCGCATTGCGGTCTCTTCGCTTTCGAGCGCATCATCATCGCGCGCCGGCGCTTGCGTGCGCGCGCCTCCCGCATGCTCTTCCGCGCTTTGAGATGCGCCCGCGCATGGCTGCACTGCCCAATCGCGACCCGCGCGCGCTTGATCATTCTCTATCGAGCGCCCGAATATACGCAAATTGCGCTTAACGCGCGCGCGCGCCTCTTGTAATTTCTTCGCGCGTGCCGTTTCCGGCTCAATATCGCCGGGAACACCCTCGCTGAGATGAGTCGCGCCCACGGGTTCCGTCGGCTTCAAATATCGCGCGCGCGCCGCCATTTGTGCGCCAATGCGCCACGCTGGAAAATGATCGTCGCCGGGCGTGCGCGTATCCTCGTCCATAAATCCGAGAAACATTTCGGGATGCGCTGCCGGATCCGCGCCGGATCGCGTGCCCGTCGTGCGCACGTTCATCCGCGTTTTACTCCATCCGCGCGTGTCACGCGGCGATTCGCTTTCGAATAGCGGTGGATCAGGGCGAAAATCGGCGATCGTGCGGCGCGAGAAGTCATAATACGCATGCGCGTCGAATGTATCGGGCGTCTCATCGAATTTGCGCGTGAGCAGATACGCGGGAAGCGGACCGCCCTCGGTCGTATGCCCATGATATTGTTGCGTGTCGATGAAATTCTCAAAAATATCCGCGTGCGCGAGCGCCGCGGGACGGTATTCCATTTCTATATTGTGCGGCGGAATAATACCGCTCTCCTATGTCAGCCAGCGCACACGATTACGCGCGCCCACGCGCCGCGACTCTATTCGTTGATTATCGCGAGCGCGCAGTCGGCGAGATTTTGCATGACGATCATCCCGACGGCGATACGGGACCGTTTGGAAATCCCGCGCGGCGCCTCACTCACGGCGATTTCGAGCTCATCGCGTACGAAGAGGGCGCGCATGGCATCGCGCCGCGCATGCTCGCGACGATAATGATTCTCGAGCGCAAAACGTATGCCGATTTCGCGGCATCGTTCAAGGATGGTCGCATCGATAATATCGCGCGCATGCTCGCGCAGCGCGACAGCGGCACTGTTTCGCCGCGCCATGATTCCGAAGGACCGCGGGGGCGATTCATTCCGGCGCTAATAATCGAGGGTCCGCGGCCAGCGGCGCGTGCGGATGGAATTCCGCTCAAAAGTATCCGCGCGAAGATCGACCATCTCATGATGCGCGACGGCGTCCATGTTATCGAAACACGCGACCCGCGCGACACGGCGATGCGGCTGCGCGAGCTCGTTTCGGGTGCGAATTCGATGCTCAAGAAAGGCGGCGTGTGGTCGCGATGCGATCCCGCGGAATTCGGATCTATTCCGATTGAGCGACCACCATCGGAGGGCGCCGCCGCGCCGCCGCGCTCAATCGCGTCCGAGCCGATCGAAGTGACGATTGCGGATAACACGCGGCGAATGTACGCGCAATTCCCCGGCGTTGGCCCCAAACGTGCGCGCGAATATGTGCGCGCGGGCATATCAATCGCGCATTTTGTCGAGCGCGGAACGAGCGCTATCGCGGAAGCAACCGCGACAGCGGTCACTCCCGCGACCGCTACCCGCGCGCCCGAAATAGGCGCCGCGTATCTCAACTTCGCGATGCGATATGCGCGCGAGCGAACGTCAAAGATGGACGCGGATATTCTCGAGGCCGAGAGAGGCGTAAGCCGCGGGATGATCGCGGATTGCATTCTCATCAGCGCTGCCGCGCCCGTGCGCGAGCGAACGCTTCTCGACGTATGCGAAATGACGCGCGTCGAGCTCGGATCGCTCATCTATCGCGGGCATCAACTGGGCGCTGTCGGGCATGGGCTCTACGATTGCCTGCATTATTGCGAGAAAGACGCGCCGCCGGCCGCGAAATAATGTGCGCCACTCGCGCCGCCGCGATCTTTTTTTCTCGCGCGACCGTCAGCGATAACGCGCGCGGAATATATATCGCAATGATGGATGGAGGCGCCACCGCGTGCCAACTCGCCGCGCGAATGGATGCTGATCTCGATGCGGGCGCGTTCAAGAATATCGCCGCCGAGCATCAGCCCAACTACGCGGACGTCCTTCTCGCGCAGGACGAGATAAAAAAATACATACAGACGCGCGGCTGCATTCTCTACGGCGGCATCGCGATTGATTACGCGCTGCGTCTGCGCGGCGATAAGATCTACGCGGACGACGATCTGCCCGACTTTGATTTTTGGTCGCCCGCGCATGTCGAGACCGCGCGCGAAATAGTGAACATATTATCCGCGCGACTTCCGCACGCGACGGTTTACGGCACGCGCGCGCAGTTTCCGCGCACAATGCGCGTGTCGGTGGGCGATAATAATTGGGTCGCGGACGTCACTTATTTGCCGCGCGAGCTCTACGATCGCATTCCGACGCTCGCGTTCGATGGTATGCGCATTGTGCATCCGCATTTTCAATTCTCGGACCAACACTCCAGCCTATCGTATCCATACGATGGCGCGCCGCGCGAGGTTGTGTTCGCGCGATGGAAAAAAGATATCGCGCGCTTCAATAAGCTATTCGCGGCGTACCCGCTCGAGCGCGCGCCCGCGAGCGTGCCGAAAACGACGCAAATCGCTGTTCCGAGCGCAATAATCGCGCATTCTCTGCTGTTCGGATTCGCGGCATACTCGCTCTATTATAACGCGCTGATCCGCGCGCATCCCGACGCGGCGCGCGATCCGGATTTGCGGCGCATACCAACCGCGCGCGATATACAGGTCGCGGAATCGCGATCCGCGGGAGATGATGATGGCGCGCGATTTATTCTCGTTGACGTGCCGTATGAGCTCGTCGAGATATATGCGCACCGCGATACAATCCAAACGTACTCGGCGGCAAAGAATCCGCGCAAATTCTATCCGCTGATTGATCTAATCGACGCGCATATGATCGCGACGGTGGGCAGTCCGCCGGCGACTCTCATCGCGTTCGTTAATCGTCGCAATTACGCGGGATATCATAGTTTCGCGCTCGGCGCGGCGGCGGTGGCGCAAAAGGTGCGCGCGATCAATATCCAGGGCCTGCTGAAATACTTTATCGGGTGCTATTTGCGCGCGAAATATTTCCCGCACGTCGCGAGCGGGCCGGTGATCCCGGAGAGCGTTTATCTATCGTATTATGAAGCGTGCCTCGTGCTTATCGCGAAGTCGCGCGGGACGTCAGTCGCGCATCTATTTGAGCCATCGCTCTCGGTATTCGGCGAGCGCGGCGCGCAGCAGCATGATCTGATCGCGATGCACGCCAACGTGATTAACCAGCTCGGATCGGGCGAGAAACTGGATCATGATCTCATTCTGCCGCCAAAAAATATCAAGGCGCTGAGTTCGATCGCGCCGCCACCCGCGCCGTTCCAATACGAGACGTGCGCGTTTCTGAAGATTGCCGGCGAGGAATTATTAGCGTGAAGCGCCGCCGCGCGCTGAATCATCGCGCCACGGAGATAGGCGGCTGAATTATCGGGAGCCGAATGATCGGAAGCCGAGCAACCAGCGGCAGACGTTCCGCGCTCGCAGCGCGCGTGACCGAAGTATCTTGCGCCAGCGACTGAAGCGTTAGCTCGTGCGGCGCCTCTATAAATACAACAAACACGCGCGTCGCGTAATTCTCGCCGCCGGTCGCGCTCGCTATGGGGATAGCTCCCGGAATTATATCTACCTTGCGCAGCGAATATACCGCGCGCGCATTGGCGAGCGCGTCGTTCCGCTCGCGCTCGCCGATATTCCGAATCGTCGCGATGCATATGCGGAACATATCCCTCGAATCAATCGCCCCGTAGGGACGCTTTGCGGGCGAGACGAACGCCGCAATTATATCGCCAAGAGAGTCGCGAACGAGCGCTCGCGCGAGCGCGGAGTCAATCTTTTTTGCGCGATCGACCGCGAATATACCATCGCGCAACTCATCGCGCGCGAGTTGCGGTCTCGCTGCGTCACCGCGCCGCCGCCGCGGGCGCCCTGATGTTGGCGCGCGCGGCGAATGCGAACGCGCGATCCATTTTATTGTCGCGAATAACTCGCCCCCATCGAGAGCGGGCCGCGCGGCGGGAGAAGCGTGATCTCGCCGGCAGCTCTCCACGAAATCAAAGTCGAGAATGCGGGATATTGTGCGGTGGTGGCCGGCACGCACCGCGATCGCGAGGCAGAGATCGAGATTGGGCACCGGAGCGTCCGCGTCCCGCGATCGCGCGAATGTCGCGAGAAGATAATCAATAAGAGCGAGGGAATGTCCCACGGCGCTCGATGCGCACGCGCGATAAAGCGCGCCATGCGCAGCCGCGGGGTGAATCGCGCAGCCGCACGCGCGTGCCGCATCAACGATTTCCGCCATCATACGCACGTCGCCGGATTGCGCGGCGCCCTCGAAACACGACGAATAAAATAGCGCATCGCAGGCGCGCGGATTATCGTCTTTACCATGTTGCTCCGCGCTCAGAATGGCGTGCATGCGATAGCGGTCTCCGGTCGCGCAAATGCGAATTGCGTCGCACCAGCGCGCGAATTGTCGCATTGGGTTCGCGTCGTCGCATATCATTTAGCGCGATATATCAACGGCGCGCGCATTCATTTCGTGCCTGCGCCGCTTTATCGCGGCGTGGACGCTGCATTTATTGCAGCGTACCTAATATAACGCGCCAATGTCGGAAACGCGCGTGGTCGCGGATGGCGAAACAATCAATATTCGCGGCGCGAAAATAGTGTCACTAATCGCGCTGCCGAGCGCGGGACCCGCGCGATTCACGCCCGGGCAAACGTGGTCCATCGCGATACGCACGGCAAAAACAATACTCGATGGCGCGCGCCATATTGCGCGCGACTCTCTATTCGCGATCGCGGACGCGTCGGTTGCGCAAATATCAACGCGCCGGCACCCGATCGTGGCGGACGATGATATTACTTTCGCCATTTCAGGGCGCGGCGGCGCCGGCGCGATCGTGCGCGCGCGAATCGTGCTTGAAAAATACATCCGCTGCGAATGATATACGCCGCGCCATGACATCCGAGCGAGCGCCCGGCGCACCACAATTATCAGCCAGCGCGCGCGAATTACCCGACGCGTTAACGCCAACGTGCGCGATTTCCATTCGCGATTCGAAGGTTGGTGCGCTATACCAACGCTTCGGCGAGCTCACCGAGCGCGCGCAGTCAACGGCGCGATATATGGATTTTATCGCGCAACACGCGCGCAATCGCGCGATCGTGGAGCAATTACGCGCCGCCATACCAATCGCGGGAAGCGACTCGTGCGCGTCCGACCCAGCGACAACAGCGCGCGCGATCGCGAATGAATACGCGCGCCTATGCGAATCGATCCCTGGCGATACGCAACTCGCCTCCATGGGCGCGCTCGAAGCGCACTCTGCGCGCCAAAAAATACAGGAAACGCTGGCGCTGTGCGACACGATTCGCCGATATCTGTATCATATGTACATCGAGGAATGCCTCGACGCCGAAATCGCGAGCGCGAAAGGGGCGCTTACCGCGGTGGATCCATCGGGAGCGCCCGCGTTAACGCTTACTCTTCCGCCTCCGCTGCGCCCAGTTGGTCGCGGCGCGCCATCTTCGCCGCTTCCACAACCAGCGCGCGGCGGAAAATGATGGATCTGCCGCGGCAAGCGCTGGGCTGGGCTGTTTTTTTTTGTCGGCGTGCACTCCTCCTCGGCGCGCGTCAAATATAACATCGCGATGTTCACGCTGCAGCGCCGCGGTGAATTACGCGCGCCAAATGGTGATCCTGAGCTCCAGCGCGCGCTGGATAAACACGTTCCGTACGAATACATTATCGGGTGGTTGCGCGAGCGCGAGGGACGTCAAGGCGTCGCGAATCGCGTCCTCGTCATCCAATCTGGCACCGCGAGCGGCAAATCAATTACCATTCCATCGGAAATCTACGGCGCACTCGTGCGCGGGCGATACGTCTCCGGCGGCGGCATTATTTGCACGCAGCCGCGCGTCATCACCGCAATCGCGAACGTACATCAGATCGTCGCGATACCGAAATATGGCGCGACGCTGCATATTGGCGATACCATCGGCTGGAGTACGCGCTTTTCCAAGCTGCGGCCGCGCCGCATAAGCCTATTGAGCGCAACGCTCGGGATTCTCGCGGTCCAGCTGCAAATCTACACCGACGCGGAGATAATGTCGCTGTATCGCTATATTTTGATCGACGAGGCGCACGAGCGATCGCTCGAGGCGGATATCACGTTCGCCGCGCTCAAGGGATTTCTCCATCGCAACGCGCATTTACCGGGGTGCCCGTTCATCGTTCTGATGAGCGCAACGATCGATGCGCCGAAATTCGCGCGTTATTTCCTTGATATCGCGCCCGCGCGCGACGTGAGCGCGGTACTCGAGAACATTATTATCTGCAACCCGGCGCAATCATTCGCGCGCGAGTGGCGTTGGCCGCGCGAACCATCGCGTAATATAGTCGAGACGATCAAGCGCATCGTTTTCGATGTGATGGACAGCGCGCCCGCGCCGCGCGAAACGTGGATGCCGGGCGCGTCGCCATCGGACGCGATTATCGGCGAGCAGACGGAGCGCGATGATATTCTCGTATTTTTGCCCGGGCAATACGAAATAATAAATACGCGCACCACGCTGGTTAGCGAAAATAATCGCCGCGTAGGCCAGGGTAAAACGTGCGCGCAGATAGTGATCTTGACGCGCGAAACGTTCGGCGGCGATAACCTCGAGGTGCGCCAGCTCACGCTTCCGCTGCGCGAACTCCCGCCCGGCACGGCGAAAGTATGTCCGCGCCCCGAGCGGCGCGTAATTCTCGCGACTAATATCGCGGAGACGGGCATTACATTCAATACGCTGCGATACGTGATCGATTCGGGCTTCCATCGCGGGAACGAATACAATCCGAATCTGCGCGCGGACGTGCTTATTTCGAAACCAGCGCCGATGTCGCGCATCACGCAGCGCTGGGGGCGCGTCGGGCGCAAATTCCCGGGCGTAATTTATCCGCTGTATACCGAGGGGATGCACGCGCAGCTGAGCGAGGAACAGCTGCCGGATATCGCGACCGCGAGTCTCAATAAAATTATCCTGCAAATCGTATTCGATCAGCAAAAAATAAAGCACGCTCTCGGCGGCGCGAGTTGGTTGGCGCCCGCGCGCGATCAAAAAGGGCGCGTGACCAGCAGTAGCGCACGCGACGACTCGCGCGCAGCGCAAGACGACGCTCGCGCAGCGCAAGACGACGCTCGCGCAGCGCAAGACGACGCTCGCGCAGCGCAAGACGACGCTCGCGCAGCGCAAGCACGCGACGACCGTCGCGTCCCATATTTTCGCGTCGATGATATCGATATGCCCGATGCGCCGCAGCCCGATATTCTCCTCGATGGGCTCAATCACGCGTACGCACTCGGCTTCATTTCGCGCGCGCCGCCCGTATTCACGCCCGATCTCGAGGAATTTCTCGCAACCACCGAGCGCGCGCCCGCGAATCGCGTCGGCATCACACGGCTCGGGCGCGTCGCGATAGAATTGATCACGTTCATCGAGTCGATCGAAGCGCTGCGCATGGTCCTCGCGGGGTTTTCGTGGGGCTATCGCGTCGCCGATCTCGTCGTGATCGCGCTATCCTCATTTTTAAAACGCGCTGGCGAAACGGCCACCGGCGAAGTCGCCGCCCACCTATCGCTTATGACCGCGCCGCAAATTAATGTTAGCGCGGCATATGGTGATATATTTCCGCTGCTCGATTCGGCATCCGAGACCGCGGAACCATCCGGCGCGATTGACGCGATGAACGCGTGGCACGCGATCCTCGGCGATACTTTCTTCGACGCGCTCGTTATTGGCGCGTCGCTCGATGTGGTCCTCGCGCGCGAGAAATCTGCGGATATGATCGTGATGTTCGAGGGATGGTGCGCGAAAATGGGCCTCAGCACGGATTCGGCGCTGAAATTCATAGAGGCGCGCGATGCGACCAATAGCGCGCTAATCGGGCTTGGGTTCGATATATATCGCGGGGTATCGCTCATCGATCTTGCGCGCGATCGCAGACGCGATGCAGCGGCGCTCGCGGATGCGATTTTGCGATACAAGCGCTGCATTTACGATGGTTATCGCCTCAACGTCGTGCGCTGGAACGCGAGCGAGGGTTATTATCGCACCAATACTGGGTTGCGCGTGCTCGCGGACGCCGTTGAATCAAAGTTTCCGCGCGCGACGATTGGCGCGTCATCGCCCGACCTTATCGGGCACGCGCAAACTGCAGTGTTCGGCTCGTTCGCGGGTAAATTGCGGCGTGAATCGCTCGCGTACGATATTCATTCGGATCAGGTTTCCATTCTGGACGGGTTCATTGGCGAGGACCCATATTTCGCACAATAAGCGCGCGCATCGCCGCACATTCATACGCGCCGCCGCCGCGCGAAAATGGCAACATTCTCGGGCGCGCATATGTAATTTTTTCCAGTATACGGCGCGGATGGCGCGAGAGATGGGCCATCGCGGCGCATATCTATGAGAATGCGCTCCATTTGCGCGCAATCGGTGCCGACAATCTGCTCGCGCGCCGCGCCATTGCGAAACACTATGGTTGTCGGCACGAATGATGGATGCGCGATCGCGAAAGGCGCCGGACGTATGGCGCGCGCGTTTGTTGTTTGCATCGCGGCGGTGGCGCTACCGGCGCTACCATCAAGACCACCGAGCGCGTCCGCGAGATCTGCATCCGCGATAATGAACCGCGCAAATGGAAATTCGCGGCTCCATTCCGCGCATCGCGACGCGAATAATTCGCATGCCCAATCGCCAGCGCGCGCCAGAACAACGATCGCATATCCGGGGCGCGCGATGGCCGCGCGTAATTGCTCGCGCGCGTTCGCGGTAGTTATTTTGATAACCCTCGACATATATTCGCGGCGCGATGGATGAACTCGAGGAATATCACCGGCTCGCGCTGCTCGTTTCGAATTTCGTGCCGGCGGGCACCGCACGCCCGATGCATATCGTCAATCATACGCGAATGAAGCTCGGGACGCTCGCAGCGTTATTCGAGCCACTGGATGACGAAACGCGCGGTTTCGCGCCAATCGCGCGCGCGGTGGGTGCGGCGGCCGGCGATCGCGCGAAAACGGCGCCCGCAGACGAAGCGCGCGTTATCGTCGTATGAAAGTTGCGCGCGCGAGATATAATGGCCTCGAAAATGATCACATACCGCCTCGGCGGATCGCCCCAAGCGCCCGCGCGATTGATTGCGCAACACGACGCGGCGACGCGATTTTGCCGACTCGCGCGCGTTGAAGCGCGCGCGCGCGCGCCGCTGCTTGATCCGCGAAATACGTTTATGCGCGTACATGTCGTCGCGCCCGAATCGATGTCCGCAGAATTACCGCTTCCGCTCGCGCCGGAGCCGCCAATTCCGCCACCGCCGGCTCCGCCGATTCCTCTTCCGCCGTTCGCGGGTGATCCACCCGTTCCGCAATGGTATGGTCACGCTTATCCTTATCCCGATCAACCGCTCGTCGTGTTTGATGCGGCGACATCTTTCGGCCCCGATATGCGCGCGGAAATAAGTCTGCTCGCGACGCCAGACGCAGGAATGCCGCCGATGGGGCCGACATGGTTCACTTATTTCCCCTATACGATCACCATCCTCGCTCCCGTGCCAATATTCGCGAGCGTAACGGTGCAATATTCGTAACGCAGCGCGCGATACGCATTTTTTGTGTCGCGCGCGATATAGAGATCACGCCGCGCGCAATGAAGGGCTCAACAATCGCGATCATATTGGGCGCGGTCATCATTGTGATTATCATAATTATCATCATCGTTCTAGTCTTCGCGACTGGCGGCGAAGAAGAAAGCGCGCCACCAAGCGGAAGCGGTGCCCAAACGCCAGCCGCGAGCGCGGGGAGCGCGAGCACAGGAAGCGGTAATTCCGCGACTGTTGCACCGCAAACGGCGATTGCGCCCGCAGAAACCGCGGAGGATAAACGTATTAGTGCCGCGCTGGCCGAAGTTTACGGGATTTATCCGCACTCAATATTGCCGCGCGGAAGCTACGCGTACGGCGTTATTCGCGCGACCGGCGCCGGATGTAGCGCAATCGGCGGCGCAGTGAATGGCTATCCCGGCGACGATGAATGGACGGATTGTCATGTTAATTTTGGTAAACGCGACGATACCTCGACCGCGTATCGCGGATTTCATAGTGCGTGCCCCGCGGGCGCGAAATGCTCACCGATTCGCATCCCGATGACCAGCGCGAGCGATTGTCGCGCGATTGGCGGCGTTCCTGCAGATGATCATTGCGAACTTGCGGCTGGATTTGATCCAACGCTTGGTTTATACCCTCGCGGCACGTGCCCGACGGGAACATGCGCGCCCGTAATGTTCCGCGCGCAATCGAGCGCGACATGCAAAGCAATCGGCGGTCGCGCGCTCGATATCGTCGGCAATGATTATTGGCCCGAGTGTCATATGAATATCGGCCCCGCGAAGCGCTAATCGCGCCCGCGCGATTGTCGTTTTTTCGCACGCGCGCAGCATCGCGCGTAATATAAGCCCGAAATTATGCAGGGACGAACAATCGCGCTCATAGCGGGCGCAATTATTATCGTGATAATCATTATCGTGATCGTCGTCGTCGCGATGGGCAGCGAAGATGCGGACGCCGCCGCGGACGCGCCCGCAACCGCGACAACAACAACGACGACAGGCGCGGGCGCGGACGCAGGTGCGAATGGTTATCTCGATACCAATGTAAGCGACGGCGCCGTCACAGATCACTCGGGAATTATAGACCAAACCAGCGATACAAGCACCGCGGATGCCGCGGCAGCGGAAGCGCGCGAAGAAGCCGCGCGCGCCGAAGCAGCACGCGCCGCAGCAGCGAAAGAAGAAGCCGCGCGCGCGGAAGCTGAACGCGAAGATGCGGCGCGCGCAGATGCCGCGAATGTTGTTTTAGACGCCGCGCTCGCGGAAGTTTATGGATTTCATCCGCACACAACTACGCCGCCGGGTAGTTACGCGTACGCTATGTTTCCCTCGACCGGGCGCACGTGCCGCACGCTCGGCGGCGCGATGAATGGCTCGCCGAAGGATGATGAGGCCGCGGATTGCCACCTCAATATTGGGCGCCGGATGTCGGCGAGCGCGCCCGCGCGCGGTCTTCTTCCAATGACGGGGTGCGCGGATGGCGAATGCGATGTAATGGCGATTCGCGCGTCAAAAGCGGATTGTGGCGCGCTAGGTGGCGAAGCGACGGATCGCAAATACGGCGATGGTTTATTTGATTGCCGCATGCGCGTAAGCAGCGGCGGAATATTGTCCGCGGCGGCGGCGCCGCGCTGGGGATTATATCCCGTCGGCGAGTGCCCCGCCGGTCAAAAATGCTACCCCATGCGCTTTTCCGCTTCGAATCGCGAACAGTGCTTGCGCATCGGTGGAAATTATGATGGAACCGGCGAATGGGGCGGCTGCGATATGTTGGTTGGTCCCGCGTCGCGCGCGACGGAAAGTTTCCGCGCGTATCGGCGCGCGCCGCGCAGGCGAAGGTAAAAGCGCGCGCTCCCCGGCGCGGAGTTCTGGCCGTCTTTTTTTCTCGAAAATATACGCGCGCGATGGATAATTGGACCCTCGCGCTTATCATCGGGGCCGTTATCGCGATAATAATCGCGGTCGCGATTACGATCGCGGTCATGTCGAGCGCGAACGAGATGAGCGAGGAAGACGCCATCCGCATGATCATGGCGACGTCAAAATTACAGCAGCAGTAGGGCCGCCACTGCGAAAAAATAACCCCGCGCGCCGGGATTATCATCGCGCGAAGACAAATGTCCCGCGCGGATTGATGTCCGCGCGCGACGCGCTCACTTCCACAGCGCCCGTCCTCGTATTAATCGCGCCTACAACGGTGCACCCGCGCGCGTCGCGGCCCAGCGCATAAAGCATATCATCGCGCGCGATGATGGAGTAAATATCGCGCATTTTTTGCCCACCATCGCCACCGATATCGGTGAATTCCAACGCGCGCCACTGTTCCGCGCGCGCGTGCAAATCGAGCATACATATTTCGGCGCACTCGCGGTCGGCACTCGCGTGCGCCAGCCACACGCGTTCTTTTGATACGCGCGGCGTCGCGATGCGGAGAGTGTTGACGCGCGCGTCGGGTAGATGCTCAAACGCGGGTACGAACGCGGACGCGGGAGTAAAATCAACGCGCAATCGCGAAAATGAGATATCCCAGTCGCGATTATATTGCGGCGCGATCGAATAAAAGTACGCCCAAAGCGCGCCATCGCGCGCGCGCGATATGTCGCAAACGCTTGTCATTTTCGCCTCGCGCTCTGGAATGGGCACCGCGCGAGTAAATGTGTGGCGCGCAGGTGCTGAATCGCGCGCGCTTACATCGATCGCGACCCAATTAATCGCACGCTCGGATATTTCAAAGCAATAAACGCGCCCCTTTGTGCAGCAAACATCGCTTGCGCCGCGCCATATCTGCTCCCAGCTCTCGCCGTCGTCGCGCGAGATGATTGTATATTCGGGCGCGCGATCATCGCCATCACTCACGCTGGCGCGCGGAGTATTACCATCACTCACGCTGGCGCGCGGAGTATTGTCATCACTCACGCTGGCGCGCGGAGTATTGTCATCACTCACGCTGGCGCGCGGAGTATTGTCATCACTCACGCTGGCGCGCGGAGTATTGTCATCACTCACGCTGGCGCGCGGAGTATTGTCATCACT